>OOCB01000715.1_pt1 | contig 51292 bp, 37 predicted proteins | sample 1671351 | NCBI WGS metagenome assembly OOCB01 (sample SAMN06348148, study PRJEB24527) | human gut metagenome | biome: human gut; feature: ankylosing spondylitis patient; material: feces | host: Homo sapiens | place: China | collected 2015-10 | reverse complement strand
TTTATACAAAATATAGTTTTCCACAAAATGCATTATTTTTTATTTATATTCTTTCCATTTTGGTGTATAATAAACTACATCATAATTACAGCATGAATCAATATCACAAAACACACATTGATTCAGGAGAGGAGCTTTTTACAAATGCAGCACTCTAAAAGAACACACACCCTTTCTGTCATAATCCCCGCTGTTTCACTTTTTCTTTTACTGTTTCTCTTTTTGCTCAGCGGTCTAATCTCTCTTGGGCAGCAGCTTAATTCTGTCAGTCCCATTCTTGCCTGGCTGTACGGGCTAATTGTTCTTGCCTGTTTGGGTGCAGGTATTATATGGCCTATTGTAAGTGTTTGGAGGCGCCCAATCTTTTCGATGTATATGCTTCGCTACCGTGATGGACGTGCCCGCTTCTACTGGTGCCGCAAGCTTACCGATAACTTAAAGAAAAACACCGAACTTACAAATGAAGAAACTGCACAGCTTGAGGATTTCTTGAAGCAAGGCAATCAGGCTGATGATCTTTTGATTGACTTTTTTACAGAAAAATTCTCTCCTGTCATAGACAGCGAGATCAAAAGTGCTGCAAAGACAGCTTTTGTTACAACAGCCATCTCTCAGACTGCTTTTTACGATATGTTTTCGATGCTTTCTGTCAATCTCCACCTAATCCGCACCATAGTAGAATCCTGCGGCTATCGCCCAAGCGGTGCATCACTCCTTGGACTCTATGTGCGCATCTTAAAGGCAACATTTTTAGCAGGCGGTCTTGAAGAGATGGATCTTGAAGAATTACTTCCACTTGTGACTGGAAACGCTGCCATGAAGCTTCCCGGCCTTGTCTTTGCCTCTGCCGCACAAGGTACCGTCAATGCATTTATGACAATCCGTGTTGGTATTTTAACAAAAAAATATCTTTTCAGTGCTGATGGACCAATTGAAATGCCGCAGGCACGAAAAGACTCCTATAAGGAAGCAATTGATTTTCTAAAAAAATGCGAATTACATAAAGATGTGATTGCAATGGCTAAAAAAACAGCGCAAGGCGCAAAAGAAGCCGCTGCTGCATCTGTAAAAAAAGTATTTAAAAATACAAAAACCTCGCCGCTTACTTGAAGCGGCGGGATTTTTGTGTTTTTTTCTATAAATATTTATAATGTTACTTTCCTGCAAATCTCAAGGATTCCCTTGATATAAATCACAAGTGCCATCTCAACACGTTTTAACGAGATGGCCTCATCTGGCTGATGATAATCTCCATGTCCTTTTTTGAAAAGTCCCTCTGGAGTTGGCGGCAACGGCATACCTGTTCCGCATGCAAAGGCTCTTGGAAGCTTTCTTGCATAAGTACCGCCACTCATAACAAATGGCTTCTCATGATTTTTTGTCAAGCGATTGTAGGTGTCAGTCATAATAGTCACTGCTGGATGCTTCGGATCAAACAATGTTGGCTTTGTATTTCTTGTTACACTAAGCGAAAATCCATTTTCATTTGCTTTCTTTTCTGCTATCACTGCAAGATCTTCTTTACAGCCTGCCGGATACTTTGACAAAAAGCCAAATACCAAGTGACCATCCCTAATCCATCCCTGTGTCACAGTCAATATAGTCGGTCCTGAAATTTCATCCTCAAAAAATGCACCAAGCTGTGTTCCATTACCATCTTTATTAATCGAAGTAATCCATGACAACACTTTGCAGTCATTCTCTGAGGCGAGTTCATATCGACAAATCGCTTCACAAAGAATCGTCAATGCATTGCTTCCTGATTTTGGCGATGCACCGTGAGCTGTTATGCCGCAAGCTGTAAGTTTCCAGGCACACTTTCCATTTTCTGTCTGCATTTGTTCCACCGTTACAGATGATTTCCTTGATGATATAAGCTCTTTAATACGCGGTGCGTCCATAACAACAGCCTCCGCAATATTAGGAACAGAATACAACCCACAGTCACATGACAAAGAAATCAGCCTTTCACTAACGCTGTCATTTGCCGTAAGCTCACCATTGAAACTTCCGCGTTCTCCACAGCATACTGGAAATCCGCTGTCTGGTACAAGAGACAGCTCTGGACACGGATAATGAGCCACAAAATGATCAATATCAAACATGCCAACCTCTTCGCTCGTACCCATATAAGCATCAAGGCTATACGGAAGCTTGATTTTATGTTCCTTCATATATAAAAGAACATATAGCGCCATTACTGCTGAACTTTTATTATCCTGACAACCTCTGGCAATCATATATCCCTGCTCCACAACAGGCTCAAACGGGTCATGCTCCCAGTAGCCTCCTACTGGGACAACATCAAGATGGCTCCAGATTCCAATAGACTTTTCTCCATCTCCATATCGGATTCTACCGACACAAGAGTCAAAATTTTTTGTGTCCAGTCCATACTCCTTGCCGATCTGCAGCATCTCATCTAATACTCTGACACATTCTGGACCATATGGCGGCTTTTTGTCTTCTGACACGACCGCCACACTTGGGATGCGGCAAATTCTAGTCAGATCCTTAACTAGCTGCGGCATTTTATCAGAAACCCACAATGCAATCTCCTTGTCCTCATCTGTCATCTGTTCTCTTTGCAACTCTCCCAAACTCATCCAATCACCTTCCCGCACGAATACTCTTATCAGTCAAAATTCCCATAAACTCATCAGCAGCCTCTCTTACCCAGCTAAAACGCTCATGGTCAATATCACTAGGTACTGTACAGTCGCCGCCAAGAATTACTCCAACTGTTCCTGTTTCCTCAAGCAAACGTTTTGTTTCATCCTTTATTGCCTGCTTGCTTCCACTGTAAAGAACACCCGTCTTGCGGTTGTCAAATCCTCCTAACACACAACGTCCGCCAAAATAATTTTTGCCATCCTTCAGGCTCAAATTTTCAACATAAACTGCCCAATTGACAGCTCTTGCTGGATAGTCTTTCCATACTTCAATTCGGTTTTTATCTCCTGCCCAGCCACAGCAGTGCAAAATGTTGTTGTCACTCAATGTATTAGCATACTCTAAAACAGCTAACTCTGCCGGTGTTACGATTTTCTTGTACTCCTCTGCTGTAAAACGAAACTCCTCTGCATTTTGAACACAATAATAAATACCAGTGCAGCCTGCTTCTTCAATCACGCCTTTAATCAGAGATCTAATATCTTCTCCAATTACCTCAAATGCATGACATACTGCTTCTGGATTTGCCTTTAAATGGCTCATAAGAAGCTCCTCGCTTGTACCAAAGCGCATCAAAGACATTGGACAAAATACATTATAAAATACGCAGCAATCATCCTTTACCGCTTCAACAACACCTTTTACGCGGGCAATCTGCTTACGGATATATGGATGATCTGCTCCCAGCGGTTTTAAGTTAAACCAGTCTTCTGGGTTCTTAATCTGAGCAATTCCCGGATTTGGATAATTAAAATATCCATCACACATAACTTTAATCAGATCAAAATCTGCCTCACAGTACAATCTCAAATGCTCATCAATCGTCTCCTGTCCAAAATCATCGTCTGGTGAAAAATGATACCAAAATGCGATTGGAACACGATCCACCGGTTCATTGTGAAATGCATGAAGTACACGTTCTTTCTTTGTCATTATTCTTCCCTTTCTGGCCTTTTTGCCCCTTAACTTTTTTTGTTTAAGACAATTATAACAAAGCACTTCTTCCATTTCCATCCATTTTCTGTTTGTTTCTGTGCAAAATCGCTTATTATTCTTGTTTTTGCCAGTTTATTTTGTTTAAAAGGTCAGTGTTTCTGATGTAAAAATGGAATAGACCCCCAGACTGATTGGCAAAATGTCTTCCTTAATCAAGCGTATAAAAAGCCCACATAACCGATTCATTCTACCGGCTATGTAGGCTTCTCTTTTCTTTATGCTATTGTATCCTTTTTTCTTTGGTGCAGTCAGTTCAAAGCTCAAATCCAATAACTTCTTGTCGTGTCATTCATCCCATAAATCCTATGTCATTTACTTCTTATCTGTCAGTATCCATTTTCCTTTTCGATTAGACCCCTCACGGATGATCTTGCCTTCCTGCTGCATTTTTGCCATAGTACGTTTCACCGTTGCCGCTGAAACAGCAAGTATTTCTCCAAGTGATTTATAGGTAAGCTCAGGAGATTTACGAATCACTTCTTCTAATCGAGTTTCGAGGTCAACTTTGGGGTCAACGGGGTCATGATTGAGGTCATTGAAGTCACGATTGAGATCATTGACCACATTCTGACCTCGATAAAGATTGATTCGGAACGCAACTTCCATGTCGATAAATTCCGGCTCACGCAAACCATATTCCTTCATCGCTTGCATAAGTTTCGGAATACCATTGCCCCAGGCTTCAACAAGATTCATATATGCAAAAGCATTGGCGAGCGACCGATTCCTGATTTTTGAAAATCCCTCTTTCATCATTCACCGTAGTAGCTATCAGCGAGTATGATTTTGTGCTTGCTGTTCCTGTTCTTTCTGTCTTTTTTCTTCTTCATTTTTCCAGTCAATTCCAAGAATATGCTCAACTGTCTGCTTTGCAATCAGGTATTCCTGCATTTCTTTTAATTCCCGATCATCTCACACAACAAAGCTTATCATCCTCTGCATACAGCCTACACCCCTGCACAGCAGTCAGTGCACGAAGACTTGCATCAGTACAGTTTTCTGGATACTGACCAGTAAAATAAAAGATTTCTGCTGTCCCATTTTCCACCAAGATATCAGCATGATGACCATTTGTCTGATCAGATGGATCCTTGCCTGGACCTACAAGAAGATTATCTGGGCAACGTTTCCAATTAATAAAATCATCTGATACATACGCAGAAAGACCCTTCCAGCAATCACATATCATCCATTTCTTTCCACCAAGCTCAAATACATTCGGTCCTTCCTGTGAACAGTCAGAAATTTCCTCTCCAACTACCTCCCATTTATACAGATCAGTGCTCTGTGCTGCATAAATATGGCTGTCATGGTTTTCATCCTTATACCACATCTTGTAAACACCTGGACAAACCTCATACACACATGCATCAATCACGCGCTCAGATGACAGCTGCAATGTTGACTGATAAGTCCAGTCCCAAAGATTTTCAGATGTATAGTGGAGAATATGTCTTGGATACTCCCATGTTGTTGGGATTCCTGTAATATATGATACATACATATGATATGTTCCATTTGCCTCCAAAATCTCTGGTGCCCAAAAGGTATTATGACCATGCTCAATATCAAGATTTTTTAATGTACCGCGATAAAGCCAGCCTTTTTTATCTGTTGACGTTGCCACTCCAATCTTACTTCCATGGATTGATGAAAATCCAACTTGTACCGATGTAGAGCGCCTCTGGGTATAAAACATATAGTAGCACGCTTCCTTTTTGTTCCAAATCACCGTTGGGTCTGATGCTCCATCAAAAATAGGATCGCGAAACAACGGTGCTGGAAACCCCTTTTCCATTTTTGTTTCCATGTTCTTTTCCTTTCTTTTGCAAAAGTTTTAACCCTTTACGGAACCAACCATAAGTCCTTTTTCAAAGAATTTCTGTGCAAACGGATACATAACAATAAGCGGAATTGATGATAAAACCATACATGCCAATTCAATTGTTTTATAATTGCTTGCCTGCTCTGACATTGTACTTAAAACAGAAGAAGCAGCAGTTCCCATTTTGCTCATATTCTCCGCAGTCTGACTAGACTTAATTATGGTCAGCATGTAGTAGGATAATGTCTGAAGATCTGTTGATCTTGTGTAATACAAGGTCTGTGTGTAATCATTCCATGTTCCAACTGCTGTAAAGATTGCAAGCGCTGAAAGAACTGGCTTTGACAATGGCATAAAGATTTTAAAGAAAATGGAATACTCACTTGCACCATCAAGCTTTGCCGATTCTACTAGTGATGCTGGTATCTCACGGAAATTTGCATTGTAAATAATTACATTATAAAATCCGCCAAACAAACTAGGAATAATATACACCCAGAATGTATTATAGATCTTCATTCCTGTAAAAAGTAAGAAATAGGAAATGACACCACCATTTAAATACATGCTAATAAAGCCGATTGTTGCATAAAACTTTTTTCCACACAGGTAATTTCTAGAAAATCCATAGGCAAACATAGATGTAATTACGGTCTGCCCTGCTGTTACAAGAACCGTTCTTGCTAATGTGATAAAAAAAGCTTTTACAATTTCTGAATTTTTTAACACAGCCTGCCAGCTAGCCAGTGAAAATTCATCTGTAAGTACCATCGCATAACCGTTTTTTGCAATGGCACTTGCACTGTTTAAGGAATTGATCACAGAAAACCATACTGGATACAAGGTAATGAGTGTGATTACCACCATGAAAAATCCCAAAACTATATTAAATGCTTTTGTTTTTTTACTTTTAATGTTCATTTTCCAAGCCTCCTTCCATCAGAATAATCCATATCCATCTGACAGCTTGCTCACAATAGCATTTGCAAGTAACAAAAGTGCCAGTGAAAAGAAGGATTTTGTAATATTAACGGCTGCTGCCATTCCAAATTGAAGCTGCTGAATACCAATCTTGTAGATATAGGTATCAATTACTTCGCTTCGCTCCAAATTAAAGGAATTTTGGAGAACATAAATCTGATCAAAGTTATTATTCAAAATTCCAGCAACTGCAAAGATCACCATGATCATAATCGTTCCCTTGATACATGGAATCGTAATACTTATCATTCTGCGAAAACGTCCTGCTCCGTCAATTGCTGCCGCCTCATATAATTCCTGATCCACGCCTGCAATTGCTGCCGTATACAAAATCGTGCTCCAGCCCAATTCCTTGATCAAATTTGAGATGATCGCAATTGCCCAGAAATTTCCCGGCTGTGCCATAAAGACAATTGGCGAACTCAATATACCAATTTCTGTCAAAAAACGGTTAATCGGACCATCTGAGCTTAATAGTGTAATGACAATACCACCAAATACAACCCATGAAATAAAATGCGGCATGTAGGTTAATGTCTGCACCGATTTTTTTAAAAATGGAGAGGCAATCTCATTGATCAAAAGTGCAAAAAACAATGCTGCCGGAATGTTAATCAAATTACCAAGTAGATTAATTCCCAATGTATTTACCAACATTCTGGTAAAATCATGGTTTCCAAAAATTATTTTAAAATTTTGGAATCCATACCATTTGCTTGTGAAAATTCCAGCCACACCTTCAACAACTGAGTAGTTTTTAAATGCCAAAATCAGTCCAAACAAAGGCAGAATACTAAACACGATTATGCAAACTGTTCCTGGCAGCATCAGCGTATGCAGCTGAAACTGTGTCGTCCAGTCTTTTCCTAATGTAAAGTTTTTCTTTTTTTTCATATAAGCCTCATTTCCTACCTATTTTTATAGAAAGTTTTATAGAAAGAGGATGCAAATTTCTTTGCATCCTCACTCTTATTTCTATTGGTCACTACTTACTTGTACAAGTCTGCATTTATGTCTTCAATTTTGTTTCCAGTATTCTCGCAGTTTTTCTGGTATACTTCATTGTAAGCTGCATCAATATCTGCGATGCTGTAATCTTCAAGTGTGGATACCATATTGTTGTACTCAGTCTCAAATTCCTCATCCGTCTTGGCAGTAACGATCTTTGCCTTCTGAGATTCCAGATAATTCTTTACCTGTGACAGCTTAATTCCAAGATCACTTGATGGCTCTAAAACGGTATCTGGGAAGTTAATTAAAGAGGAATCATAGATATATGTCGTCTCTTCTTTACCAAATGCAGGCATCAGTGCAATCTCAATACCACGGTTACTTGTTGGATCCGGAACCGGCTCGGTATGACGCTCAAAAGAAGTATTGGCAAATGGCCAGAATAAGATATTATTGCTGTACAGATCTGAAAGTTCCTGCTCTCCCTTTTCTGTCTTTGTCACAATTCCCTTATCATCAACTGTATAGTAGTCTCCTTCGATTCCGTAGTAGTCCATCATCAGACCTTCCTCACTGGTGATCCAGCTTAAAAACTCTGCAACCTTCTCTGGTTCCTTACAGTTCTTTGAAACAAATGTCTGGATCCAGCCAGTTCCTGCTGATTGATTAACTGGAAGTGCACCCTTTGCCTCGTTCTCTGGTGTGATTGCACCATAAGATACCCAACTTGTATTCTCCTTATTGATCTGTGCCTGATTTCCAATCCAACAGAATACACGTCCTGCCTCCAGATAGGTCTTCAATGCAGCTTCATCCAATGTCAGAATGTTTACGTCCAAATATTTCTTTTGAACACAATTATTTACAAATTTCAATGCATTCTTATAGCCTGGACTTAATTCTTTATGACGATAATTTCCATTTTCATCCACTGGCACTGCACCAAAATTCCATGACAAAATATCATCTAATGAAGCGCTAATCCAACGATCTGCATGTAGAACAACCGGAATCACGCTCTCTCCATTTTCGGTTGTATATTCAGAATTCTTTACAATCTCACAAGCCTCATAGAAGCCTTCCTCTGTGGAAACCATTTCCTCTGTAATACCAAGTGCATCCATAATGCTCTTGTCAAACATGATGCAAAGGTTGCTTCCCTTTTCTACTACATCTACCCAGCACTCGTCATCTGGTGGATAAATCTTTCTGTTATCTGGTGTCTCAATATGCGAAGCGATGCTATACCAACCACCATCACGATCAATCAGTGCCTGCTTATGATCCTCTGGATAATCCTGAAGTATCCAAGAGTCTGGATCATAGGTCGTCAAAAATTCCTCCATATCCCATACGGCGCCAGCATTGATCAAATCCTTAATGCTATCGCTATTTGTGATTGAAATAATATCTGGCAGATCGTTGGTTGCAAGCATGAGTCCGAGTTTTGTCGCCGCATCTGTCGGCGGCTGCTCCAGATTAAAGGTTAATCCAATATTGTCTCTGATATAATCAAGAGCTGGTGAGGACTCTGTATTCCAGTTTGCAGGGCCGTATCCAGATACATCTGAATACCAATAGACTTCACTGGTTCCCTCTTCAGCAAATGCTGGAACTACAGCCGATGCTGCCAAAGTCGCTGCTAAAACTACCGATGATACCAATTTCTTTTTCATATAAATCTCCTTTCCTAATTCAAGGTCGTCTCGTTTCTTATGGTTCAAATTATACATTATGCTCAAAAAATTAGTATGTACTTTTTCTTTTTTTATATGGTAATTTGATTACTCTTAGCTATTACATTCGAATATATTGTGATTTTTACTTTTTCTCCTGTTTTCGGTACTCAGTTGGCGATAAATTTGTCAAACGCTTGAAGATTTTTGTAAAATAATAGTAATCAGAATAACCAGTCTCCTCCGCAATTTGCCCAACCGTTTTTTCCGAATATTTTAACAATTCTTTTGCCTTTTCTAGCTTCTTTTGCTGAATCAGCTCTGAATACGTTTTTCCTGTCTCTTTCTTTACCAGCTGACTCAAATATCCTTGGCTAATGCCAAGCTCAGTTCCAAGTGCCGCTGCTGTTTTATTTTCCATATAATTACAATCTATATACTCCCAAATTTGTTTCATCATTTGTTTGCTTTCATCAAATGTTAGAACTTCCTTCAATGTATCAAAAAATCGATTGCAATTTTTATATGTTCGAAGTAGATCCTCTGCACTTTCGCAGTTATGTCCAATTTGATTTGGTTCATTCTGTGAATCTGCATAGGCCTGTCTCATCATCAAAATTGTTTTCCACAATTCATCCAGTAAAATTTCTCCCGATTGCACAAGCTGCTCCAACTCTTCTATTGACTTTGTTACACAATTTCTCTGATACCGAATTTGTTGGATCAACTCTGTACTACCTCTCCAATTTCCTCCCCTATGATCCACAAGCATTTCTATTCCTGCAAACTGTGCACTGTCACAGGCATTTTTTGCCCGTGCATACAGCTTATACATTTGAACCTCTTTTGCAAAAATTATACTGCATCCATAAACCATTCTCTGTGGTTCTTCTTTCTTATTTACACGCATTTTCTCCAATATTTTTTTTGCATAATATCCCTCATTTTGATGAAGATCCATCCCAATGACTGCTAGAACTTCTTTTTCTCCAATCGGAACAATGCTTGTATTGAATACGGTATCTGCAATCGTTTGAATATCTGATACTTGCGAAACCTTTTCAAAACGATACAAGCATGCCATATAATAGCTTCTCTTTGGAAGCTCACTCTTTGCTGTGTCACACAAAAACTCCCATGCACTGCACTCACCTTTATATTTGGAAATCATATCAATTGTCTCAGAAACTGATCTTGTTTCTGCTTTCTTATTTTTTTCGTCCAACAGCTTTCCCAACCTTTGAATGCAATCTGTCAGCTGTTCTTTATTGACTGGCTTGACCAAATAATCAAATGCACCCTCACGAATTGCAGTTCTCGCATACTCAAACTCAGCAAATCCACTTACGAGCACCACCTCACTATCTAGCTTTTCCTTTTTCATTTTTCCTAACAATTCTAGTCCATTTAGACCAGGCATTCGAATATCTGTTATCACCACATCTGGCTTTTTTTCTACAATTTGTCCCCACGCCTCTCGGCTAGATGTTGATTTTCCAACTACACAAAATCCATATTTTTCCCACGAAATAAGACGTTCCAGTCCAATCAAAACCCACGGCTCATCGTCAATCAAGTATACCTGATACATTTTCTTCCTCCATCTTCATATTCATTGGAACAAGAATTTCAATCTGTGTTCCTTCCCCAACCTTACTTGTCACATTAAACTCTAACTGGGTTCCGTAAAACAATCGTAACCTGCGATAAATATTCACCATTCCAATTCCATGCTTTTGCAATGGAAGTAGGCTTGTTCTGTCATATTCTTTCAGCTTAACTTGAAGTGCTTCTAATTCTTTTTCATCCATACCGCAACCGCTGTCCTGCACACGAATCGCCAGCCTGTCCTTTTCCTTTCCCACAAAAACCAATACGTTTCCACTCTCTTCCTTTGGCTCTAATCCGTGAAATACCGCATTCTCTACTAGCGGCTGCAAAATCATTTTTGGCATATATTGATCCCTGACTTCCTCTTCTATCTCAATCGAAATCGTGTATTTATTCATAAATCGATACCCAATGATGGATGCATAGTCGTGAATATGATCTGCGATCTCTCGAATTGTCGCATATCCCTTTCCACGCACATTGTACGAGAAAAAGCGTGACAAGGCTTCTGCTATCTCTGCTATATCAGGCACTTCATACAATAGAGCCATCCCTCGAATACACTCAAATGTATTATGCATGAAGTGCGGATTGATCTGATTTCGATACGCAACAAGCTCTGACTGCTTTTTCTGATAGTTTGCCTCAAGTATCTGCTCTTTGCTTCGTATGTTCTCCTCTGTAAGACAATCAATGTCATCAAGCATCGCATTTAAATTTTCTGCCAAAACACCCATCTCGTTATGTGATTTCACTTCCATACGACTTTTTCGATTTTTGGCATAATAATTCATGAACAGTGTCTGCTCCCGTATTGGTCGAAGAATACTTGCATAAATCACAACAAAAAATGCCAATAACAAGCCACCAATAATGATGTATGTAATTCCATTGATCCTCTGTAAATAATTTAAATTCTGATATAGTGTATTGTTCGGAACACTTAATACCAGCTGCCAATTTGTTTTTGAAACATTGCCCTGATAAATACTCCAGCTAGGATTTAGATTTTCGCTTTGCCCTTCAGTACTCAGTTTGTTTTCTTCCAATTCAACTCCCTGTTGAACCATAATTTGACCGTCTTCTCCCTTTAACACAAAGCTTGAATCGCTCGTGGGAAGACGTCCCTCAAGTATTTCATCCAGATACGACATATTGATCAAAATGAGACATTCTCCACATCTGCCTTTGATTTGCGTCTTATCAATGTTATACAATGGAACCCGAATACCAAAATAGCGCTTGGTTCCAATCTGAATCAAACTAGAAAAGACAATCGAGTCCTTTACTGTTTCTGACAGTTTATCTTTGTAAAAGGTTCCTAGATTTGCCACCATTTTTCCATTTTCATCATACAAAGCAATTGCCTCAATACTGCTTTTAATTGCCTTAATATTGCTAACCTCCAGTCGTATCACATCCTCGAGAAGGCGACTTCTCTCGCTAAGCGACTTCGTATTCAAATATGTGTTTATATCCCGATTCGACATGATATTATATGCAATTTGAATCAGTTCCTTCACATTTCTCTCCATCTCGCCCTGAGCCTGTTCAAACAATGATTCATTATATTCCTGATATTCTCTTCTTACACCCTTTTTGGCAATTCCATTGGTTACTGCCAAAGAGCCTGTAAATATCAAAATCGTAATTACAAGTATCCAGTAATACATAGTCAAAAAGCGCACTTTCCCCAGCAAATCCAGCACTCTTCTGATCTTTCTCTTCACCCATTCCATCTGATACACTCCCTTTTCTATTTATTTCTTTTAAGATTTCTCAAAAATTGCTATATTCAGTCTATTTTTTCACCCGATACTCTCCCGGTGTGCAGTGCATATATTTTCGAAAGGTTCGGTTAAAATAGCTGATATTGTTGTAACCGCATTCTGTCGCAACCTCACTTATTGACAAAACATCTTCCTTTAACATGTCACACGCCACACCGATACGGTAATAATTTAAATACTCAATTGCAGTCATTCCTATCTGTGATTTAAAGAAACGGCAAAACTGTCCCTCACTCATATGGAAATATGCTGCAAGGCCACACAAAGTTAAATTCCTTGCATAATTTTCCTGTATATACTGCAAAATCTGCTTGATCATACGCACTCGTTCATCATCCTTTTTCTTTAAAGTAAATGACGTTGCTTCTGCGTCCAGACAAAGATAATGCCATATACGAAGCAGATTTGATTTAATCAGCAACTCATTTTTTTCCATTTCCTGGCTGCAAAGAGCACGTATTTCTTCAAGCGGTTCTTCGATATGCGGCCACATAGCATCATCCTTTTTGAAATGGTCTCTGAAAATAAGCTCACCATTTGCCTGACGGCTGATATATTTTTGCTGAATATCATCATTGCCATAGCTGCTTATAAGCTCTCTTCCAAAGTCAAGCGCATAAAAAGCCAGTGGATTTTTTTCATCTCCCCTAAAGGAATGCACAATCCCTGCATTTATAAACAAAATATCCCCTGGCTCAATGTGCATTGTTCTTGTATTAAGACAAGCCGTTCCAGTACCTCTTGTAATCACCAGAAATTCATACTCCTCATGCCAATGCGGCGGTACTGGCTCTGGCCAGAGAGGTTCCTTTGTCATTTCATGAAGACGCAGATGAAATCGAATATCTCCGTGAAACTGCATTTCATGAATACGAGCAAATTCTAGTTGGTTCATATGTTTCTCCTCCTTTGTTGCAGTTCACAAGACGCTCATTCGCAAAATCGCACACAACGTGTGAAATTTAAAATCAATTTTGTGTCAGAATCTGTGAAAAATGGTCAAGTATTTTCTTTCTTTTGTTAGTATAATACAATCAGAAGAAATTTGCGATACTTATCGCACTATTTATAAGGAGGTTTTTTATGCAATTTGAAACAGCAAATGGCGTTCTAATAGCCAGAAACGGCGGCGAAATGCTTCGTATTGAACCGTGGGGCAAAAATTCTCTTCGTGTTCGTGCAACCATGCTTCCAGAATTATCAAATCAAGACTGGGCACTTACAGAAACACCAGAAAGCTCACATGCTGAGGTTGAGTGTCACGAAGTTGACCACTGGGTTGGTGACGGCACTATTGATAAGCGTGAGTCTGCCTCTATCACAAATGGACGCATATGCGCAGTTGTTAACTTTGCAGGCGTTATCACATTTTACCGTGACGGCAAACAGTTTTTACGCGAATATTATCGCAGCTACGATGGCACATTAAGCCGCGAAAGCCGCTGCTTGAAAACTGTAAACCGCGAGTGGAATGGCATCATTGGCGGAAGCGAATTCAGTCTGAATCTGAAATTTGACAGCAATGACGGCGAGAAGATCTTTGGTATGGGTCAGTATCAGCAAGCTTACATGGATTTAAAGGGCTGTACACTTGAGCTTGCTCAGAGAAATTCCCAGATAAGTGTTCCTTTCGCAGTATCAAATCTCGGCTATGGTATGCTGTGGAACAATCCGGCTGTCGGACAGGTTACATTCGGAAAGAACTATACTGAATGGACTGCACGTTCCACTAAGCAGATGGATTATTGGCTGACCGTTGCTGACGGACCAAAGCAGATTTTGGAAAATTATACAGCCGTGACAGGACGCGCACCGATGTTTCCTGAGGATCGTATGGGACTTTGGCAGTGCAAGCTTCGTTACCGCACACAGGATGAAGTTCTTAGCGTTGCACGTCAGTACCAGAAGGAAGGCATCCATATTGACCAGATCGTAATCGACTTCTTCCACTGGACTGTTCAGGGTGACTGGAAATTTGATACCACCTACTGGCCTGATCCTAAGGCAATGGTAGATGAACTCCACTCCATGGGCATTAAGGTAATAGTTTCTGTATGGCCATCAGTTGACAGAAAGAGCGAAAACTTCCAGCCAATGATGGATCGCGGTCTTTTGATCCGCACTGAGCGCGGTGCAGCACAAACTTACGACTATCAGGGTGACTGTGTTGAGATTGATGTATTTAATCCTGAAACAAGAAAATATGTATGGGAAATCTGTAAGAAAAATTATTATGATTTTGGCATTGACGCATTCTGGCTTGACAACTCCGAGCCTGATTACGGTGTATACGATTTCGACCATTACCGCTACATTGCAGGTCCTGCTCTCTCCTGCTCTAATATTTATCCGCAGCTGTATAGCCGCGTTTTCTATGACAACATGAAGGATCTTGGCGACGGCACCGTTGTTAATTTACTTCGCTGTGCATGGGCCGGCAGCCAGAAGTACGGCAATGTTGTATGGTCTGGCGATGTTCCAAGTACCTTTGAGGCATTCTATGACCAGCTTCAGGCAGGCTTAAATATAGGTCTTGCCGGAATCCCGTGGTGGACAACAGATGTCGGCGGCTTCATGACTGATGATGTAAATGATCCAGATTTCCAGCAGCTTTTAATTCGCTGGTATGAGTTTGCTGTTTACTCTGCAGTTCTTCGTATGCACGGCGACCGCGGTCCTTACAACATTCCACCGCTTGATACACGCGACTGGGGTGGCGGCTACCTTCATACAGGACAGCCAAATGAGCTATGGAGCTACGGTGAGGAAAATTACCGCATCATGAAGAAATATTATGATATCCGTATCGAGATGCATGATTACATCAAGCAGCTCTACGAAGAAGCTTCATCAAACGGCTCTCCATTAATTCGTACAATGTTCTATGAGTTCCCAGAGGATTCAAAGTGCTGGGAGCTGCAGGATCAGTACATGTTCGGAAGCGAGTACCTAGTTGCACCAATTTTCCACTTAAACCAGTTTGAGCGCGAAGTTTATCTGCCAGCTGGAAAGTGGGAAGATACAAGAGACCATAAAGTTTACGAGGGTGGCCAGACCATCACCGCTGACGCACCGCTTGATTCGATGCCAGTATTTAAACGCATTTAATTTTTTCATACAAAAAGTGGAGAAGCTCATTCGCTCCTCCACTTTTTATTGTTTCCTTATTCAACGATGACATCAAATCTCGGTGTTTTATCCTGTTCAAAATAGACACGTCTCATTCCACTTGACACAATCTTTTCCTCAAAGCTTGTAACCGCGTGATAGGCGATCCACAAATTTTGATCCCGATCCCAGAAAAATGAATTGTGCCCCGGACCATACTCGCCTGGAATGGTTGCAAAGCTAGCTATCGGTGTCTTCGCTTTTTCCCACACAGACAAATCACAAAGATCATCTCCATCATTTGCCGTCAACATGCCGATTGCATACAGATATCCTCTCGCATCGCCTCCCGAATAGGCCAAATAAATTTTGTTATGGTAATAAAATGCATACGGTCCTTCATTATTAATTGTATGCTCCGTATTTTCAAAGCCATACAGTGGTCTGGACAAGCACTCAGGTTCGCTAATCAACCGTTCTGGATGCACTGGATCAAATTCGGCAATCATTAACATCGAGCCTGTATCAAGCGGTGTTCCAATGTTCTTTCGATGAGACCACACGTAAAAATAGCGTTCTCCCGACTTTACAGGTGTCATATCAATATTAATGCCTTTTTCTGACAAAAAGCCTCCATTTGCCCTTCTTACACGGATTGGCTTTTCCCAATCTTTCGGATTTAAGATGTCGCCATTTTCTTTTAACTTCATAATATGGCACTGCGGATTCCATTCAGAATCACTGACTGTAAACAGCAAATACAAACTTCCATTCAGCACATGAAATTCCGGTGCCCAAAACAGCTGAACAAACCCATTTTCCGTATCCTTATCCAAAATCTTATACGTCTTTACATCTTTTGCAAACAAATCCTTTAGCTCATGCGCTTTTCTCACATAGAAACCAATGTCATTCTCATTGTCGTTCGTTGCAATAAAATAATAGTCATCCTTCCATAACAAAACCACCGGATCAGCAAGTCCCCGCGCAAGTGGGAATTTTAATTTTGGCTCTGTCATCTGCCTTTTTGCATGAAGTGCATTCCAATGATGCTTAATACATTGTGCCATTTCATCCGGTATTGCAATCTGATCGGTCATTCGAATTGCCTCAAGCGTCAAGCCTGTTTTTTCACACAGCTGTGCCCCTGAGCAAATCCCCCATTCGTCAAAAGTCAGAAAATCAGCTGTGCTCCAACTCCAAAAAGATCCCTTGTTTTCGCTGTTCACACTTCCATCAGATTTCCAGTCTTCTCCCGTAATTAAATAGGTAACTGCCCCATCCTTTTTTACTGCTGCTACTTTTAAATTGCCAACAAAGCTTGGTACAATCACATTATCCTCATTCACCCATGCTTTTGGAAATACCAAACCATAATTGTTGTGCAGTGGACACTCCTCTTCATTTTCCTTTACCGACAGATGTACGCTATATGCTAACCCATTCGGATACTGTCCTTTTACCGTCTTTCTGTTATACACCCTAAGAACTTCTTTTTTTCTCTCCTCCATTGTTTTTCTCCCTTTCAATTTCCGATAAAACCAAGAGCAATCTTTATCTGTACGATCTTCTTTGATTGCTGCCAGTCTCTGCACTCAGCTTATCACACACAAATTAAAAACGCAAGTAAAAAGCAAGTTGAAATCCTTGATGTTTTTATGTATAATCAGTCTTAGAGATGGCCTTTGGCATGACCACAAAACACATTCATACAACGCGTCATGTACTGTGCCACCTATATAAGGAGGATTTTATTATGGCAACATGGAAAAATCTGGATACACTTGCTTCTTATGGCGAGCTTTCCAAACTGAAAAATCATGTCGATATCGCCAAGGCAATGTCTGGAGAAAACGGAGCTGAGCGTGTCGCAAAATACAGCGTACCGATGGCAGCAGGATTAAACTACAATTACGCTGCAAAAGAGGTTGATGAGACTGTTCTTGCCGCTCTTGAAAAGCTGGCTAACGAGGCTGAGCTTTCTGAAAAATTTGAGGAGCTTTACAACGGTGCCGTTATCAACACCGGTGAAAACCGTATGGTTCTTCATCACCTTGCTCGTGTACAGCTTGGAAAGGCTGTTGTTGCAGACGGCGTTGACAAGCGCGAGTTTTATGTAGCACAGCAGAAGAAGGCAGCTGATTTTGCAAACAAGGTTCACGCAGGTGAGATCACCAATGAAAATGGCGAGAAGTTCACCACCGTTGTTCAGATCGGTATCGGCGGAAGTGATCTTGGTCCTCGTGCTCTTTATATCGCACTTGAGAACTGGGCAAAGGCAAACAACACCTTCAAGATGGAAGCAAAGTTCATCAGCAATGTTGATCCAGATGACGCAGCAGCAGTTTTAGCAAGCGTTGATCTTGCACATTCCTTATTTATCGTTGTATCCAAGTCTGGAACAACACTTGAGACTTTAACTAATGAGGCATTCGTAAAGGACGCACTTGTAAAGGCTGGATTAAATCCATCCAAGCATATGTTAGCTGTTACAAGTGAGACATCTCCTCTTGCAAAGAGTGATTCTTATCTGACTGCTATCTTCATGGATGACTACATCGGCGGACGTTACTCTTCCGTTTCTGGTGTTGGCGGTGCAATCCTGTCTCTTGCATTTGGACCAGAAGTTTTCGCACAGCTGCTTGACGGTGCTGCCGAGGAAGACAAGCTCGCAGCAAACAAGAACATCTTCCAGAACCCAGATATGCTCGATGCACTGATTGGTATTTACGAGCGAAACGTTCAGGGTTATCCGGCTACTGCTGTTTTACCGTACTCTCAGGCATTAAGCCGTTTCCCTGCTCATTTACAGCAGTGTGACATGGAGTCAAATGGTAAGACCGTAAACCGCTTCGGTGAGCCAGTTGACTACCCAACCGGTCCTGTTATCTTTGGTGAGCCAGGAACAAATGGACAGCATTCCTTCTATCAGCTGCTTCATCAGGGCTCTGACATCGTTCCGCTGCAGTTCATTGGTTTTAGAAACAGCCAGTTAGGTGTTGATGTTGACATCGAAAACAGCACCAGCCAGCAGAAGCTGTGCGCAAACGTTGCTGCTCAGATCGTTGCATTCGCTTGCGGAAAGAAAGATGACAACTTAAACAAGAACTTCAAGGGACATCGTCCATCAAGTATCATCACTGGTGATGAGCTGACTCCTGCTTCCTTAGGTGCACTTCTTGCTCACTTTGAGAACAAGATCATGTTCCAGGGATTCGTATGGAACTTAAACAGCTTCGATCAGGAAGGTGTACAGCTTGGAAAGGTTCTTGCAAAGCGCGTTCTTGCACATGAAACAGACGGTGCTTTAAAGGCTTACAGTGATCTTTTAAATATCTAATCTAGTGATATTTTTACTCAAACATAAGAGCCTGCCATAAGTATGCGTAAAATTGATGCATACCCATGACAGGCTCTTTTTCTATAATATTATTTCTTTTCTCTGAAAATCGCACGGAAAATCAATCGTACTAGCGGACCGCAATAAAACATCTGATACAAAATTGCCATCGGGAAATTCATACCCCAGGTCTGTACCCATGTTGGGAAATCCTTTGTATCCTTAAAAAGAATTGTTGCGATCAAGCTCATGATCGGGCACATGATGCAGCAAATACAAATGGAAATTGCATAGGTAATAAACTGCGGACGATCATCAGGTCTCATGACAGTAAATGCAAGCATTCTCGCAATCTTTCCGACTACAAAGAATTCTAAAACAAATGCAATTGGAACCATAATAGGCATCTCGTGAAGTGCTGCTATAAAGGTTTCACCTCTCACACCTCCCATATTGAGCGCGACATTATAAACGATCATCCCGTAAACCATAATGGTCGCCATGATTGCTGTGAAAATAACATCTTGAAATTTATTTTTTGGCATAATAAAATCCCTCCATATGATAAAATGATACACACGACTTGCGTAGCGGCAATTGCGTCATGTGTTGTTCGTTATCATCCAAATCATTCGAAAGGGATTGTGCGTTTCCAATATGCAGTCTTTTATACTGCAACCACTTTTCATTGCTGCGTTATTTTACCACAGTTTTTTTGTTCATGTAAGTGTTTTTTTCTATTTTTCTTCGCTTTTAGATATTTTCCATATTTTGCACACTTTTTGTTACAATCACTTCAATTCTTTTATAAAACTGCGCGGTGTCATTCCATATTTATTTTTAAATGCCCGATGAAAATAAGACAAATTGTGAAAGCCTACCGACAAGGAGACTTCCAAAATAGATGTATTGCCCTGCTCAAATAGCTCCACTGCCTTTTCAAGCCTGACATTGTTTACATATTCTACGCAGGTCATATTCATATGCTTTTTAAAAAAACGCATAAAATGATATTCACTGAAACAACAGATTTTTGCAAGTTCTTCTACGGATATTGTCTGCGCATAATGAATTTCAATATAATCTAACACATTTTTTAGCTTATCGGCCGGTGTTCCTTCCTCTGGCAGCACATTTTTTGCCTGCTTTGTACTGTATTGAAGCAGCAGAAAAATCACCTGCAAAAATAATCCCTTTAATGCAAGCTCATATCCTGGCATCTCTTCATGATAAAGTGATGCAATTTGATAAAAAATTTTTCGAATTAACACATAGGCAGGATGCTTTGGCGTAATCAGGCATGGCAATATTAATTCATGATTCATAATAGGAACAAAATAGCGTGTTGAACATATATCCGTTGAATTTCCGCCAAGAAAATTCATATGAAATACATATGTTTCAGAAACCATCTCTTCATTTTGCGGCTGCGCTAATGAAACACTATGAAGAAGAAGCGGCAAAACAAATAAAATATCTCCTTTTTTCACTTCATAATCTACCAGATCAATCTGATAAAGACCCTCTCCCTCTGTAATAAGCGTCAGCTCTGCCTCTTCATGCCAGTGCGTTGTGACTACCGGATGGACTAAGTCCAGTTTTGTGATGTATTTTTGCATCGGAAATAAGGTCTCCCCATGCTTTGCACTCTCTTTTTGCTCTGGTGACGGTACATACAGCTTTTTCAAAGTGTCTCCTTTCCTTTTTCTGCTGTGTTATCCTAAAGCGCCCAAATACAGCAGGATTGTGTTATATGATAAAAAAATATTGCAAGAAAAATTGATTTTTGTTTTCTATAATAGCAATATAATACAATTTATCTTTTTTATCAAGCAAATTTAAATTTTTGACAGAATGGAGGCTTAATTTAAATGAATACAATAAAAAACTTACATCCAACAAATAAAAAATGGTGGCACGACAAGGTTGCCTACCAAATCTATCCAAAGAGCTTTCTTGATACAAACGGTGACGGTATCGGTGACTTGCGTGGTATTATCTCAAAGCTTGACTACTTAAAGGAGCTTGGTATTGACATCATTTGGCTCTCTCCGATCTACAAATCCCCTTTTGTTGATCAGGGCTATGATATATCAGACTACTATGCGATTGCTGAAGAATTTGGCACCATGGAAGAATTTGATGAACTTCTTGCTGAGTCAAAAAAACGCGGTATCTCAATCATTATGGATCTTGTTATCAATCACTGTTCTGACAAGCACGAGTGGTTTAAAAAGGCACTCGCAGACCCAGACGGTGAGTATGCTGACTATTTCTTCTTCCGTGAAGGCAAAAACGGCAATCCGCCAAGCAATTATCGCTCATATTTTGGCGGCAGCTGCTGGGAACCAATTCCAAACAGCAACAAATATTATTTACATATGTTTGCAAAAGAGCAGCCTGATTTAAACTGGGAAAATCCTACGCTCTTACAAAAACTTTATGATATGATCAACTGGTGGCTTGAAAAAGGCTTAGGCGGTTTTCGTATTGATGCCATTATCAATATTAAAAAAGATCCTTCATTCCCTGACTATGAGCCTGACGGTGACGACGGACTTGTAAGCTGCTGGGAAATGGTCGAGCACGTAAATGGTGTCGGTGACTATCTGGAGGAGTTAAAAAAGCATACATTTGAAAAATATGATGCCTTCACTGTTGGTGAGGTTTTCAATATGAAGGGCGATGAGCTTCGCGAATTTATAGGCGAAGACGGTCATTTTTCTTCTATATTTGATTTCAGTGCCGCATGCCTAAGTGACGGCAAGCACGGCTGGTATGATTCACCTTCAATTGAATTTAAAAAATGGCGCGAAACTATTATCGACTCACAGCTTAGAAATCAGAACTATGGTTTTGAATCTAATATTATTGAAAACCATGATGAGCCGCGCGGTGTATCACGCTTTTTGCCTGAATATGCCCACACGCCATCAGGTGCTAAAATGCTTGGAACAATAAATGTGCTGCTTCGCGGACTACCATTTTTATATCAGGGTCAGGAGATCGGCATGCAGAATGCCAAATGGAACAGTATTGATGAGTTTGACGATATCAGCACAAAGGATCAGTACCAAGTTGCAAAAGAGGCAGGACTAAGCGATGAAGCTGCACTTGAGGCCTGCAGCAAAATGAGCCGCGACAATGCTAGAACACCTATGCAGTGGACAGACGGCGAAAATGCTGGATTTACAACTGGTACTCCATGGCTTAAAGTAAACAGCAATTATACCGATATCAATGTAAAGAATCAGGAAGCTGATGCACATTCTGTATTAAACTATTATCGCAAGCTTATTGCTCTTCGTAAGTCAGATGAATACAAGAGTCTCTTCACCTACGGTGAATTTGTGCCTGTTTACGATGATACAGAAAGTATCATGGCTTTCTATCGAAAGAATGAGTCAGCGTGTGTTCTTATTGCTGCAAACTTTGGAAAAGAACCTGCTTCTGTGACACTCAAATCCCAGGCAGCTCGCATTCTATTATCCACAAGACCAGACGGCAGCGTACAGATTGATACCACATCTGCACCGAAACTGACACTTGACAGCTGCGAGGCAGTTGTGATTGAATTATAATTGCTTTGGACAAAATTGCTTTTCCTGTTCCCAATAAATAAAAAGGAGGAAGCACACATGAATCAAATAGAGCGAAGAGATGCCGGCCTTGCTTATATCTCAGACGACTCCGTTTTTGAGGAGCAAAAAAAATGCAGACAAATTCTGCAAAAACTAAACTTTATTGACCGCTCTGACTTTGCTGGAATCTCCGAAATAGTAAAAGAGCTTTTCGGAAAATCAGAGGGAGCCTTTGTCAATCCACCATTTTATTGCGACTACGGCAGCCACATCGAAGTCGGCAAAAATTTCTTTGCCAACTATAATTGCACTCTTTTGGATGTTGCAAAGATCAAGATTGGTGACAACTGCCAGATGGCACCAAATGTCGCAATCTACACAGCTGGCCATCCAATTCACCCAGTTAGTAGAAATTCCGCCTATGAGTACGGCAAAGAAGTCACAATCGGTGACAATGTATGGCTCGGTGGCAACACAGTTGTCTGCCCAGGTGTACACATTGGAAACAATGTTGTCATCGATGCCGGAAGCGTTGTGACAAAAGATATCCCAGACTGGTCAATTGCTGCTGGAAATCCGTGCAAAGTAATCCGCAAAATCACAGATGATGATAAGAGACGCTTATTCCACAATGAAGACATCGACGATGAAGCCTGGGCTGATATCACATCAAGAATGAGTTTCTAATTATTTTTTACAGAAATCACAGAGGACAGGGATACACTTTCCCTGTCCTGATATCTCCCTACGTTGGCATTATCCAAAAGCACTCTATTAATTTGCAAAATTGATTACAACCGGATCAGAAGTAGAGATCTCGTCATATGTGTCTGCATCTGACACAACAACACAAAACTCCAGAGACTCTAGCTCTTCCATTGGGCAATAATCATCAGAGTCCTCATACATGTCAATCACTTCTTTTGTTTTCTTGCCTGCTACAATATCAGCATAAAATCCGGTATAGCACATAAAGCCATTGATTGATTCATCATCATACCCTACATTGATTTTCTTATCTGTAAGATTCTCAATAATAAAATTAATCGTATATCCATCTCCGTACTCATTTTCCTTGAGTCCATTGTATGTAACGATCACAGAATCATCCTGATATACAATATCACCCTCTGCTGTTGCATCTTCTCCACGTAACGTTTTTAACTCTGCTTTCAGCTCGGCAATCTGCTTTTCCAGCTGCTGAATCAGTTTTTCAATTTCAGATGCTCGGTCTTCACCTGTAGCACTCTCTTCAGTGCCGTCTACCTCAATACTAGTTTCCTCTTCTGTGCTAGTCTCTTCTGCCATTACCGGCATCGCTGCGGACATAATGGTAGCTGCTGCTAATGCATAAACATATCGTCTCATAGGGCAATTCCTCTCCTTCATAATTGTTGTTTTAATTGTAACAATAATACAATTATTTGTCAACTGCTTGACTAATATCTACTCGAACCAGATCAATTCCTGATTTCACATTAAAACAGTCTAGATATTTGTTTCTATCTTTCGTTCTCTGCTGTTACATTAAAATTCTCCTCATCATAAATAACAATGCAATTCACTTTTTTTGAAAATGCAGTGCAGGCATCCAGTGCAATAATGCCCTCGCCATAGTAAGGACTAAAGTCGGGATTATTGTCAAATTCTCCGCCTTTCTTTTCATAATGAGCATGGCCAAACGAACAGTGCCAATGACCACATACAATTTTCTTTCCAGGCTCAACTACATGGTTATGAGCAGCTTGCATTCCATTTTGCCATCTCGCCTGATACCAAGCTACTTTGTCAGCGTCTCGCCAATTGCTATTACAAATATATTCAACCAGATCAAACAGACCACCCTTTACTGTACATGGAATCCATCCATGGACGAAAATATAATGAGAAGTCTCATAATAGTCCAACATAGACGGTATGATCGTCTGGATCAGTGGACTTTTTTGCAATTTTTCCTCAACACTGTCTGGTGTCGCCGCCAAATCACCTATCGTCATTTGCGTCAGCTGCAAAACAGTATCCACAGTGCCATTATTTCGATGATGTGATCTCCAATAGCTATGATGAAACCAGTCTTTTAATAATTCCAGCATCAGATCTTCATGATTACCTCGAATCAGTATCACTTCATCCTTGGCAAGCAAATCAAGGATAAATTCTTGCAATTCTGCAGCTTGTTTGCCTCGATCAAACAGATCCCCACAAACAATCAACTTATGTGGTTCTGTGTCTGTGAAAAAACCTTTTTCAGTTAATGCAAACTTAAGTTCATCAAAAAAACCATGAACGTCAGCAACAACATAATACTTCATTTTTCGTCATTTTCTCCTCTCTAGACTTTGAATGTCCAGTTTTTGGCTCTGAATGTCCACTTTTTAGCTCTGAATGTCCACTTTTGGATTGGATGCTCACAGCGTTTTTCTCAACCGATAACTTCCACGACCATATTTTTCAAGCACTCCTTCGTCACAAAGTTTCTTTAATACACGCTGTAATTGCCTTCTGCTACAGTGAAGACTCACCATCGCTGCATTTACGCTAGTAATCTGATGGCTCGGCCAAATCTCATTCAAATATAGCAAGACCTTTTCCTCTAACGTCTGAACAGCCAACTCTATTTTTGCCATCATCGACAATTTATCTGCCATCTGTGCCATGACAAATTTTAAAAATACAGGATCTCTCTCTAACATCGTTCGATTGCTGTCAAAAGGAATCGCAAGGCAAAGCACCGTTTCCGTCGCTTCCGTAAAAAACGGGCTAAATTCATCCTTACAAAATTCCACATCGCCAAGCAAGGTTCCCTCTTTTGACAGTGTGATGCTATAGGTTCGACTCGTTTCATCCATCCCGAAAATCTGAACCGTCCCACTTACAATCAAGAGAAACTGCCGTAACGGCATAAGAGGCTGCGTCAATAATTCTCCTTTTTCATATTGTAGCAAGTGGACTGATTGCGGTCTTTTTTGAAAGTGCTTACTTTCCTGCCTTAAAATAGACTCTATTCGTTTTTCATCATGAATTTCTTGCATACTATCCACTCTTATTTTTCTTTATTGTGCCATATGTCACAAACAAATGCAAGCAAATTTGTTATACTAATTTGCGGAATTTTTGAATTATTTTTTAGAAAGGATATTTTTATGGATACGATTTTTGATACGAAACATCTTTACCGAACCTACTTTAAAATGGCGCTTCCTGTCGTTCTCGGTTTGGTTGTGACACTCATTTACAATCTTGCCGACACCTTCTTTATTGCACAGACAAAAGACACCGCACTAATTGCCGGTGTCTCTGTCTGTTCTCCTGTTTTTACCACACTGATGGCATTTGGCAATATATATGGTCAGGGTGGAAGCTCCCTAATCTCACGTCTTCTTGGTCAAAATAATCTTGAGGGAACCAAGCGAGTCAGCTCCTTTTGCTTTTATATTGCGATTGCAACCGGTGTCGTTCTTGCAATTTTAATGATGGCATTTTGCTCCCCTCTACTCACTCTCTTGGGTACAGATAGTGACACATTCTCCCATGCAAGAAACTATTACAGTGTGCTTGCCATCTGCGCACCGATTGTTGTTCTTAGCTTCATTCATTCCAATTTGGTTCGCTGTGAGGGGCTTGCCTCTCAGTCTATGATTGGAAGCGCACTCGGCACTGTCATTAACATTATTTTAGACCCGATTTTGATTTCCGTTTTCCATATGGGTTCCCTTGGTGCCGCAATTGCAACTGTAATCGGCTATTTGTGCAGTGATCTGTATTTTCTTGGACTGCTCCACAAAAAGAGCCACTGTCTGTCTACCTCTTTTGGCTATTGCAAAGTAAGTTCCGAGGAATTAAAGCAAATCCTTGGTGTTGGCATTACAGCCGCGCTGACCAATTTGATGCAAAGCCTCACTGTCATTGTGTTAAATCAATTTCTTCTCTCCTACGGCAGTGATCGAATCGCAGCAATGGGAATTGTTCTAAAAATCAATATGATCGTCCAGCTTGTCATGACTGGATTTGCCTTCGGTGCCGTTCCACTTTTTGGCTATCTGTACGGTGCAAAGCTACATGGTGAATTGAAGAAACTGATTCGATTTTGCATGAGCTTTTTAACTGCGATTGCCCTTATTTTAACAATTGTCTTGTGCGTAAAATCAGCATTTTTCATGAACATTTTCGTACAAGATTCTGAGCTGATTACACTTGGCTCTCAAATGCTACGCTGGCAGGCAATCAGCTCTGTATTCGTCGGAATTATCCTAATATGTACGGTACTTTTTCAGGCAACCGGAAAAATCATCCCGTCATTTTTACTGTCAATCAGCAGACAGGGAGTTGTCTTTCTTGTCGTGCTTCTGATTTTTTCAGCACTCTTTGGATACAATGGAATTTTGATGGCTCAGGCAATTGCCGATGTGCTAAGTGCTGTACTTGCAATGTTCTTGCTCTACCGAATAAAGCTAATCTCATCTATTGCTTAATTTGTTTCATTGATTTGGGAGTAAACCACTGGGGACAATCAATAAGCCAAAAACAATGTCATTAAGATAAGACACTGTAGGCCAAAATAATCGTCCCCTTGTCATTCATAATCACAAAGGACAGGGATATGTTTTCCCTGTCCTCTGTTGTTTTATTTTTGATATTTATATGATTCTTCAATTGCATGAATCAGATCTACAATTAGCCTATTATACGGTGCTGCTACATTGTAAAGCTTTGCCTGCTCTACAATTGCACCGTTGATTGCATCAATCTCTGTTTTTCTGCAGTTCATGACATCCTGTGACATGGACGAGTATCCTTTTCCTGCATCCTCACATACATGATGTACCATATTTAACACTTCCATATAAGAAAAATGTGTACCATCTGCTTCTGCAACATCAACTGCCTCACAGATCATTTTTTCAGCAAAATCCCACGCATAATGGTTATCGATCATGGAACGAATCGGAGAACGTGTGATTGCAGTGAAAGTATTGATAGACAGGTTTACAAAAAGCTTGCTCCATATGATACGCTGAATATCATCAGAAATTTCTACTGCAAATCCACTTTTCTCAAGCAGATTTGAAATAATCTGCAGATTGCTGTTTTCTTTTAGATTGCTGCCTATAGTTGTTGCACCTGTTCCGCTGTGACGCACATGACCGTTTCCATTGTTAACAGAATTATGTTTGCTTGTTCCAATAATAATATTTTTCTTAACAACATACTGTTCAATCTTTCGATCATTTCCTGCTCCATTTTGCAGTGTCATTACAAGCGTATGTTCCCCAAACAACTTGCGATTTGTTTTCAGCGCATCTTCCGTATACGTAGACTTGACAAACACAATTACAAGATCTGCATCTTCCTTGTACTCACCAGATAAGCAGGCACGAACTGATGAGAAATGCTGCTCTGTTCCATCCTCTTCTGACACTGTAATTCCATTCTTATTAATTGCGTCTACCTGTGGCTGGTAGCTATCAAGCATAATGACCTCATTGTGTCGGCTTAAATAAGCACCATAGAGGCATCCCATAGCTCCCGCACCAATAATTACAATCTTCATATTTCATTACCTCCCATTTTTAACCGTATGTTATATTTTCAAAAACGCCCTCACTGGCTGTTGCACAGAGAAAATTGTTTGGTTTTACATTTCCTCTGCGCATTTTTTACGTTTGTGAGTGTGTGCCACTGGGGACACGAATTGAGCCAGCGGCCCCCGATAAAAGGCCAGCGGACCTGTCCCCCTGGTCACTTCAATTTAATCAAAAACTGATACGTAACACCTTCTTCAAGCTTGAATGTATCGTCTGCACAAACAACAGATTCATTATCGGAGGCATAGTATATACAGTCAATCAATTTACTGCTGTTCATGGAATAAATGCCAGTAATACTTGGTGTTGACTGCACCATAACCCACTTATTTCCTTCTACTATCACAGTCGTCATTTCTTCTGTTTTGATGCTGACAGGTTCTTCTTTTCCAAAATCAACACTCTGAGTGTCCTCGTACGTATTTCCAGTAGACAGTTCTGTCACTCTGACACGATATGTTCTTGTAATAATACCCTCTTCTTTCGTTTCATCTTCATGCTCTATCGACCATGTATAACGTGTATCTGCTTTATCAAGCAATTTTTCTGTATTATCTGAATACACAAGTGTCAACGAATATCCATCCACATTCATTTCATCAAGATATGGCAAAAATGCGACAGGAACTGTCTCTAAATCCTGATCAATATTAAGCTTGACCCTAGTAAGCATCTGTCTTTCTTCCTCTGTCTCGCTCTGTGATTCTGTTGTCTGTTCAGAAGATTCCAAAGCTGACTCAGTTGAAGAAGTCTCAGTTTCTTCTACACTTGCACTAGATGATTCAGCCTCACTAAATGTCTCTGGTATAGTTTCAGCAGACGTTTCAACTGTCTCTGGCATCACTGTTTCAGTTGTCTGCGCAGTCTCTGTTTGCTCTGTACTTTCTTCTGGAATATTTTCTGTGCCTGGTACAGTCGTTTTTTCTTCAAGTGGTGCCTCCATTTCTTCTGATGAAATGACATTCTCAGTTTCCAAAACAACTTGTGCAGCAGCCTGCTCTTCTGTATATTCTGCTGTATCTATAAATTCCGAAGATCCTTCTACACCTTCAAATGCTGCAAAAGCCACTTTTGATGTATTTCTATCTACACCTATCATTACCAAACCAACAGCTGCCAACGCAGCAGTCAATTGAATAATTGTTTTTCTCTTCACACGCAATCATCTCCTTACCCAATTCCTGTAGCCAAACTAACACTTTTTTTACTCTTTGTCAAGAATGATTAACCTGCCATAAGGTAGATCATATCGGTCTCCTTATTGTTCTGTACATTTTCATCCCATAAAATACGAAGAATATAATAATTAACGTAGTATGTAGTGTCATCTTGTTTTTCTGGAAGTGTTTCTTGATTGGTTGTCTTCCAATAAAGAGGCTCCGCAGATTTTTGAACATAACTCTTTGTATAGTTGCCATACGTTTCCTTATGATATGCATCTGTGGCATAACGGTTATTTGCATCTATATTTAGATAGCCGCCGGGAAGTGGAGCACCCTTCTTATACTTTTTGCCCAGACACTCAACCACGTCTGTGGATGCATTTGAGTCTGCCAGTGTGGCTGTATAGATTTCATAAGTAAACCCGATATTTGTGGTATGCGCCAGCTGCAGATCATAGCTTTTGGATGGCTTTTCACTGTATACACAGAACACCACATCCTTAGATTTTGACGCTGAAACATCAATATTGCTGAGCTGCAGCTGTTGGATCGGTTTGGCATCTCCGGCTCCGATGAGCAGCGCATATGGCATATTTACCTTTGTTATTGTCTCCATGCTTCTTTGCATGTACAGCCATGCAAACACCGGCAGTACCACCAGCGCAAGCGCGGCTGCTGCCACAGCTGCTATGGCGCGCTTTTTTCGTCCAGACCATTTGGTTGTGTCTTTCTGTGTTCGATTCTGCTGTTCCATATCATCACCACCTTTTTGTTACTGTGCATCCAATGTCAATTTTGCATACTGGACATTTCTTCCCAGATATTGGTCTGCCATATTATAATAAGAAGCAATCGTTCCATAGACAGCCGGATTAAAATTAGACCGCATCAAAGAAAGTCTTTCCTCTGTAACGGTACTTTTAAACGTAGTCTGATCTGTCCAGAGAAAATACCGGTTTGAGCCACTGCCTGAATCAGCTGTTTCCTTAACACTACACATCTTTGTAAAAAGATCTTTCGGAAGTGCACTCAAACTGGTATCTGCAGAACCAGACGCTGTCTGAGCGGTCGATTTTGCTGAATCTGTCGAGTCTGTCGGAAACAACAGCGGATATTTTTTGGTATAGCCTTGTGGTGTTCTGATATAGGATTCGAGTACTTCCGGCCAGATCCAGTAAATCGTCACCGGATAAGCGGCCTCCTTGATCGCCTGATCAATCTGCCATGTCAGGCTTCCGTCCTCATTTCTCGTAAGGAAAGGTGCGCTGTTTGAAGCAGTTTTTACTGCATTGCCTCCGGCGTTTTCTGTATCATTTCCTGCGGTACTGTCCTTGAGACATGTATTTGTCAGCGTCATAGTCCAAGGCTCTGCGTCCTCTGAAATCCACGCCTTGTATGAACTGTAGGAAACCGTGGAATTTGAGTCTGGCTTATCGCATCCGGCAAATAGCAGCACATGACCTTCTAATAGCTGTTTGGCAGTTGAATCGGCTTCCTTTAATGACTTAACTGTCACAGTCGACGTATCGTCTGCTCCTTTTTTTGTCGCTGCCGATGGATCCCATCCCTCCACCTGATATCCAGTCAGTGTCAGATTCAATTTTACACTCAGCGGACCATCCTTATGGGAAATAATATAGAAAGTCATACTTCCGCTAGAGCCCGGCTCGATTCCCTGATCTGTTTTATTTTGCATGTTACTGTCATTTGTGATCGCCCAGCTGATAGACGTATTGCTTCCCCCAGTAGACAACAATTTCTTATCTTGTTTGGTCACTTCACTTCCCTCAGGTACCGTCAGCAGACTGGCATATGCGCCGGCACTTCTGACTGCAGGAGCTACGGTATCTGCTTTGGCGGCAGCGAGGTCAAACTCACTGCCTGCAGCACTGATCTGGACTCCTGTCGCATCTACCTTTGTGTTACTGACGAACCACGCAATACTAAGAGCAATCATCACAATAGCAGCTGCTATTACAATGGGACCTGTTCGAAAAAAAGTCTTCCACTGATTTTTCAGTTCCTGTATCTGCTCATTTGCTTTTTTTTGGTAATCCTCAGGCGTCCGATCTTCTTTCTTTTTGTTCCAATGCATCCCATTTCACCTCAATTCTGCTGTAATTGCTTTGTTTACTGTCGTTACTGCAGTTACTATTACTGTTGCTGCTGCATAATTTCCTGACTGATACGTGCATTCGTATAGATGATATAATCCGTTGCCTTCGTACCATCCAGTTCGTTTCCTTTCTCATCCAGCAATACTACCGTTAGACGTACCCTATAATTAGCGTAGGTATAGTTTTTTCGTTCAAATGCTTCTCCCGTAAATGGTGCATACCGGAAACGGGCGATCTGATGTCTGCCATCATCTGATTTAAAGCTCTCTTCCCACTGGTATACAGTACTGGTTCCAGAAGTTTCAGAAGATCCTGCAGGAGAAGCCTCTGTACTGCCATTTTCTTTGACAGTATTCTGAAGATAGTCTTCGATTGGCAATGGTTTTGTTTCATCATATGAGCCTGTCTCATTTTTCTGGAACAGTTCCATCTTGTAGCGAATCTTATTTGCCTTATTCAGAACAGTTGCATCTACATTGGAATAGTCATAATCTGCTCTTGTGTAGATCATATCAGAACGATTATTGACCGTATCCCATGGATTGACGCCAAGCTGCTGTGTCGTATCACTAGTCACATTTGAATCTACGTTTACACTTGAATACGTCAGTTTTGCCTTAGACGGATTGGTAACGTAGTAACGGTTTCTATTTTCTTCGGTTTTCTTATTTTCTGTAATTGGCAGCTGCGTCGATGTATTTGCGATACGTGATACACCCACCACCGAAGTACCGCTGTTATCGACAGTAACTGCCGTATCTCTTACCGGAAACTTGTCTGCTCCATCATAGGTAAGCGTGATGACCGCCGTGACAGTTACGGCACTGTTTTCAGTTTCCGCTGATTCCAATGCCTTTTTCAGCTCGGCACTGCCATATTGAAGCGTAAGGGTGTCCTTCCCGGCGATGCCAGAAAGCCTACCTTCTTTCGTAACAATCGATTCGTTATCTGATTTTGCAACGGTATATGTATAAGTAATATTTTCTGTACCGATCACATCCGATATTCCGACTGCCTCTTTCAGATATTTTTTCAGGCTGACATCAAATTCATGGTAAACCTCGGAAGGTCCAAGTGATTGAAACTGACTTTTACCTGCTTCCGTTAGCCAAAGTTTACTAGTCAGACTGATTTTGATACCATCTCCATTTTCCATCGCGGTATCACCCGTATCGGATCCATTATGGATACGGCTGGTGGAAATAGTAAGCGACTGCTGAACTCCATTGTATACTACATAGGCAGAACTGTCTGTAGTTTTGTCTGATTTAATGACAGCCGGCAGTGTACCCTCTTTACGTGACATTGTCGCTGCATATAATCGATTATTTACAATGGAAAGATCCTTGGTATCAGGAATCTGGATCGTCAGGTAATAGCTCTCCGTTCGTTCCTTCACGATTGGTTTACCATTCTCACTTGGAACCGTGATTTTATATCTCTTGACTTTGCTGTCTTTGACCTCCTCATCCGTTGCCTTTCTGTAATAATCCGCGCCTACTCTGACGGTAGCTTTTGAATGATCTGTCTCCTGCACATAATAAGTTGCTCCATCTGTCGGGTTTGATGCCTCTTCGGCTTTTAACTCTAGTAAATCACAGATGAAAACCGGAGCAAATGAGGCACTATCTGTACCTGGTGCGGTCATATCTGTAAGCTTAAATTTATGAAAATCTTCCTTTCCTGTTGTCGTATAAGTGTAGTACTGCATCGTCTGTCTGTCTACTAACGTCAGACGCGTTCCTGCCGGAAGCAGGGTCGTACCCACTGCGGACGTACTTCCTGATGCCAGATCCAGAATCTTATCATAATACCACAGCAGATTTTCTCCATTATCCAACATGGACTGCCAGTCTGTTTCTTTCTCATAACGGTATTCCATATATGCTGTCACAGGCTCATTGAAACCTGCAGTTGCGTAATGATTAGGGCTCGTATCTGTCATTGGGTAATCAGATGCACAATAATCCGTTCCTGCAATAAATCTTGTTTTGAAATTTATATACAAAACCTTCTTCACCAAAACTGGAATATACAGATGGAAAGAATGCTGTTTATTAGTATCTTTTGTACTGTCTGTTGGATCTGCATATGTAACATCTAGCAGCGTAAACTGACTGTTCTGATTATCATACGCATTAGGGACGATAGTAATTTTATTTGTTTCGCTTACCTTCAAGCTTGCGCTTTCTTGTGCCTTAAAGTTACTATTTGTAGTATCCCACTTATAACTTGTTGCTGTGATTGATTTTATCTGAGTTTTTGCTATATCACCACCGCTTACATTTGTCATGGCAGCGATATAATTCCACAACATCGTATCCACCTCAGCACTGTTGTTTACAACTAAGATAGGAAAGTCATACTTTTTATCCACTTCTGTAGTTGCAGTTTCCTCTGCCATGTAAGTAGTAATGTAGGCATCATTCGTAGAGTCTAAGAATTTTACAAACTTATCTTTTTTAGCAGCCAAATTCCAGTAATAATCTGAGACAGGTGCAGCTTCTTTTATCTCGCTTAAGATTTTACGTGCTATTTCTCCTTTCGCATCTGATTCTGCAGTTTGCATACCTACAGCATTACCTGTCATAACAGTTCCATCTGCAAATGGCACTTCACTTTTTGGATTTACATCCAGCCATGGATTTGCAGAGGAAGATGGTTTTTCTGTGGAATTGATCGGCTGATAAGTTTGATCCACGAATGCATCTGCATAAATGATCACGGCAGTTCCATTTTTTGTACCGATATCATTCTGCGGAAAGACATCCCCCTGAACTGCAACTGCTACCAGATTGATTTTGCCATTTACGCCGACTTTACCAATCCAAAAACCTGACGTATCTATCTGTTGGATATTTGCAGTCGATAACTCTTCTATCTTTGCTTTGTTATTATAACCAAATTTACAATTCTTTGCTAACAGATTATATCCACTGACTTTGTTAGTGTACGGATTCTTAGTATTGTTTTCCGTATTACCAACTAACAATGCAGCAAATCCTGAATTATTATTAGTTACTCCTACTACATTGATAAATCCCATATTCGATGCCTGTATACTGCCGTCCATAGCTCCGACAAGACCACCTGTATATCGTCCAAGAATATTCACATTTTCTTCCTTACAATTTTGGAATGTGGCTGTTCTGTTCGGGTTGACATATCCAATAAATCCACCGATCCAGTTCATATCTGTCTTAATATTGAGATTCTCTTCACTGCTGTCACGAATCGTCACATCGACAGCTGAGTAGCCTACGAAACCACCAGTAAATTGCTGACCATTGATGACCGAATCCGACGTAATCACTACTTCTGAAATCGTCAGTGGTCTTTCGTGATATCCAATAATTCCTCCCGTGCAGGCACTTAAAGATTTCTGGTTGGAATTAATCTCTAGTGTAATCTTCATAGAAGCAAGGGAACATTTCGTCACTTCGAACTTACCATCTTTTCTTCCTGATGCCAACAAACCACCAAGATCTCGCAGATTCTTACCTGAAACACTCAAATTCTGTGCTCTTACATTCTCTACTTTTACGGAACTGTAATCATTCGCACCCACAAGACCACCAGCAGCAGCTGTAGAAAAGCTTTGCGCATGTGTAGTAACCGATAACTGATTCACATTTTTCACATTTTCAGAACCGCCTTCATTTCCAGTAATCGTCAACTGACCATGCCCTACATTCCAGCCTACTAATCCACCTGTACTTCCATCGTAATTAACCCATTTTGTTACATTTTCGTTCTGAATCGTCCAGTTGTTGATAAAGGATACATTCCTTCTCTTTTCACTATATCCATCGATATAACCAATGGCTCCACCCGTCATAGTCCCACCATACACGTTTATGTCTTCCAGATGAAGACCATCAAAGGATACCGTACCAGCGGAATTGGCCGTTCTTGCAGCAAAACCGCCCACACCAATATGCATATCCTTGTCTCCTTTTTTCACATATGTTAACGTACCCTTTTCATCAAATAATCCAAGCTTAATGTTTCCTGATATCTGAAGATGATTTACCTTACATCCATCTGTAAAGTGAAAATCCACAAACAGTCCGGCACCCTGATTTTTCCACACACCATTGCTGTATTCCGTATGATAATCATTCTGATTCATATTTAATGTAATCACCGTGTCTGCATTCCGATCAGCATTTATGCTCTTAATTACCAGATTGCGGCGATATACTTCAGGAATACTGCAGTCACTATGCCAAACATTCTTATTATTTCCATAGCTGGAACCGATTCCCCGGAAACCATTTCCGTAGTCGCTCATATTTATGCTGTCTGTTGCAAACGTGAGCATAACCGGAATATTGGTATCAGCCGAAGTACTTTTCCCAGCCAAACGAGCAGCTGTTGTTCCCGTGGTATAATTCTTCACCAGATAGGACACACGATTCTTTGCCGTATCGCTGCCTGCAGCACTTGCAACTCCGCCCCAATATGCTTCATCTGTAAGATTCGCAGCACCTGTCGCTGTTCCGATTCCTTCATAGGATGCAGTACGTGGTTTACCATATTGATAAGCATCTACGACTTGATTGTTCACATCGGTGTAACTGCCATCTGAGTCCATCGCCCCTGCACCGCTGTTTACAATCGCGGAAAGCAGCCACAATCCCTGAGCAGAGGTTACAGTAACATTCAGGCTTCCACTTGCATCGCTTACTTGAAGGTCATTTGTTCCTGCTATCAAAGTCGGAATGGTATAGTTTTTATCCGTGTTATTTACAGTGCATCCTTCCGCACAGGCATAGCCATCCAGTACACGACCAACATATGGATTGCGATAAAAATAATTTCCACCGTTTGATGCTGATTTTCCATCGGCTGTGCCATCTGCCTTTACCATATTCACTGTTTTATTGGCCGCTGCCGCATCTGCGCACGCAGTCGTAAAGGTATTGGATGTTCCATCCATATTTCTAAATACCACACCACCGCCAGTCTTTTCGTAGTCCGTTTCTTCTGTGACATGGGTTGCACCGCCGACCAGACCTACATAGCCGCCTGCGGCAATCATCTGTGGATAAGTTCCACTAAACGTCACGGAATTCACATCATACTTTACTGACACATGATCAATGATTGTATCCCCGCCCATGCAGTAACCAACTACACCGCCAAAGAATGGATTTTTGGTAGTTCCTGGCAAAGTATCTGCCTGCATCTGAATAGTTGCCGATGTATAATCAACTTTCAGATCTTTTACTACACTTCCGCGGCTGTATGCAATTAATCCACCAAAGCTATCCTTATTGCTGTTCGTGCCAATAATTTTCACCTCAGTACTATTCGTACCAACGATTACTCCGCTAAATGGATTATCTTTCGTGCCAAGTCCTGAAAAGCTTTCAGCTGAAAGTGTGATATCCTTATCAATCTTATAATAAGCGTTTAACAGATATTTCGTTGCAGTATCATTGTCAATTTTTTCGCTTCCCTCTGTGCTATTTGTCCAGACGTTATTTTCCCATGTATATATAATATCATTTCCTGTCGCATCACTAGTTGTTTCACCTTGTAAATGGTAACTCTCAGCTGTCTGCTTTTTATCAGTCAATACCTTTGAATTAAACACAGCCTGAAATTGCTTAATGCTCTCTGGCTTTTCAATATAGGCTGCCAATGAGCTTAGCTGATGCGCATCTTCAATAATATAAGGATCACCATATGTTCCACAGCCTTTTAAAAGACCGCTAGTCTTTTGATTTATATCAAGTTCGTACTGGTTAGCATTAATGTTCTGCTGTGTATGTACATAACGGATAAAATTGGTGTCTTTATATCTTTCCTTTACATAATCTTCATTTACTTCGTTACGTTGTTGTTCATCTGTTATATAAATTTCCCCATCATAATACTGATACTGCTTATCTGGGTTACGTCCAATGCTTCCTGCATTTGTAAGCTCTACACCGTATGTAACCATTTTGTCAGTACTATTAAAGTTATATGTACCAGAACCCTCTGAAGAATACATAAAAGATTCAAGAAGTGTTGCATTTGTAAAAATGGTATGTGTTGTATTATATTCTACTGTAACCTTACCATTATTATGTACAGAAGTAGCGTTAGCTGTACCCGCATCAACACGACCATCCAGTGCAATATTTGAGAATGAAAGTGTCAGCTTTGTTGCAATGTTATTTCCTACATAACCAATAAGACTCGTTGCTGCATAGACAGTTTTATCTGAATTGTTTTCTGTCGTATAGCCTTTGTCTGTAGAAAGTGTATCCACTGTTAATTTGACTGCATTCTCCATTTGATTGATCAGAAGCGGTGCATATGTCACAGTATCTTTCTCTACACCTGTCACACGTATTCCTGCCAGCGTCATCTTGTTCAGCGTAATTTCAACTATGTAGTTTACTGGATCTCCTACCACGCTTCCATAAATCAACGCACCTGAATTATATGTCTTGCCGTCTTTTTCTATAGGCTCTTTTCCTACCGTACCTGAAAAGGAAGTGTTCTTCACTGCTATATTTCGATAAGCATTGTAAAATAGTCCATGCTGCATCAAATAATGCTGATGTTCTGAATCATACAACGTTTTATTTCCAGTTTCTTTTTCATTCATTCCATCATAATCAAAGTTCAAACTCGTAGTAGTATTCCCTTGGTTAGTTCCCAGATTTACTGCTCCAATCGGTGTAACAGGATAATATGAATAGCCTGTCAGATCAATTTTACCCGTTATTGTAATATCCGTTTTTTCACCCCGTCTGAAGCACCCTCTGATATTTGGTGCTGCATACTGAGCCACACTCCATAAAACCAGATTTTCCGGTGTTGAAACACTATCGAGATTCAAATCTTGATTATCTTTTCTATAGCTGTCCAAATTGTAATAATATCTTGTCTGGCCATTTTTATAATTTGTTTTATTTATCTGGCCAGTGTAAGTATTTAACTTTTCACCTATATCAATCTTCGCTGCTTTTCCATCGCTTCCACGTACTGCCAATGAAACTACTGCATTGCTATTTCCAGCATCATTAAACTTTGTGATGCCAACAAGTTCATCAAAATACGCAGAATCGTCAATATTAAGTGTTACTGCACCGCTGTTAATCTTATAAGCAGCATCAGCTGCCTCTCCCCATGTACCTGCCTCCAGATACAGTGCAGACTCTACATTTTCACTTTGTGCCACTTTGATCAGACCGGTTCCAACCAACAGACCACTTGGCGTATCCTGCGTTGATTTTCCGGTAAATGTTGTTGTACTTTCCTTTTTTTCAAATATGATGCTGTTCGCAGCGGTTGCATTCCAGTATCCGGTTGCCTGATATACCAGACCGCCAAACTGGGCATTTGCATTCAAGGTGGCTCCGAAAATCGTGACTCCGCTTTCGCTGGCTGTAGTATTGTCCACAGATGCAGCAAAAACCACATTCGTATTCTTCCACTGATAGCCAAGAAGTCCACCACTGGTTTTGTCTGCACCATTAGTATTAATTTTTTCTTCGTTCACCTGAAGATTTGATATCTTAATCGTTGTGTCTACTGATGTGTAAGAATTACTGTTATCTTTCTGTGTTTCGCCCCTGCTGACTGCGATCAGACCACCGACTTTAGCATTGGAAGTAGATTTTGATGTGATGGAACCGCTTAATGTACAAGCGTCAACCGACACTTCACAGCCTCCCATTACTTCCGCCGCAAGACCACCAATTCTCTGATTCTCGGTAGTACGTTCATCCGTAAGCGTGGACTCACTTCCCCATGTACAATTCTGAAAGGTCAATGCCTTACTTTCACATCTTCCCAGGAAGCCTGCCTGCCAGACGTGGAGCTTTTTTGCTGAAACAGCTTCTTCTGCAACAGATACTTTGGTATTAACAGTCACATTTTTAAAAGCTGTAATCCCGCCTGCCAAACCGATTGCCGCTGAGACGAATGCCGGATATCTGATATCATCTGATTTTTCTTCCTCATTTACATTCTGAGGAACTCTGCAGGCAACAGTTCCCGCAATTGTAAGATTCTGAATTGTCACATCACCAGTAGTGAACGGAATCAGCGCCAGACTATAATGTGCATCTCTCTGATCACTCCTCTTTGCGTAAAGCTGCCCTGCTGCGTTAGGCGTACTATTTTCTTTTGAAATACCATTACCATAAATTGATCCTATGTCTAATGTAATCGTGTGACTACCGCCATTAAAAGTTCCTGTAAATGTCTGTGCTTTTTCATATTTCTCAGTACTGTCCTTACCAATACCTAAAATACCAGTGCCAGTAAGGTCTATATCTCCATTGAGAGTTACACTCTGTTTACTCTCTGTATTCATTTTATATTTAAATTGCAAAGCTGAGTTTGCATCATTTGTATATGCACTTGAAAGATCAAATGCCAGCACATATGCCGCAAAAGCATTTGCACTACTTATATTTTCACCAGTTCCATTATTTACTGTAACTGTATGTGCTTTCTGATCAAAAGTTAATGCTCCATCATTAGCACTATCATTAGCTTCCGTCAAGTTAGTGCCAAAACGCACAACTGCCCCCCAGTTACCTATATCAGAGCCGCTTCTATCTGTGCCATTATAACGGATAAGACTCCATCCAGCTCCATTCTCAGATAAAGCATTTCCATTACCAAGAGCATACACTAAACCATTACCATTGTTTCCTACTATCTGACCAACGTGATTATAGGCAGTTGTAATTTTCTGTCCACTTAAATCGGTCGTTCCATGCAGACGCAGCACACCTTTTACAAGATGTCCCACAAGACCACCACGTCCCTCAACATCATTAGCTGTATTTGTACTATATCCTGCAAGATCAAAGCCTTCAGCTGTTCTAAGTGTCACATTTCCTACATTAAGAAAACCATCTTTCATTTTTCCTACAAGGCCACCAAAGCTTGCCTTACCATTTAACTTCATATCGCTTGTGGAAGCATATACATTTTCTATTGCCACATAGCTGTTGCCACTAATTTCGCCAATAACACCACCGTAGGAAGATTCATCATTAAGTTTTTCTCCTCCTGTTGTAGCAATAACATTTTTCTCTATTGTAAGTGTATTTTTCATATTTGATGACTGATAGCTTCCAATCAGTCCACCATAATTAGTTATTGCACCAGCACCAGACACTTCTGTTGTGATTGTCTTTGTATTGTTATCAACATTTTCTGTATTGCCTGAAATAGAGACAGAAATACCATCACTTTCTGGTGTATTTGTAATTTTGAATTCACCAAATAAACCACCAGCATTTTTGCCGCCAGTAATCGTACTCTTCGTAAATTGATATGAAGAAAGGTCAAATTTTTTCTCTGCTTTTGCAATAGAATATGATCCAATAAGTCCACCTGCTGCTTTGCCACTGCCTGCTGATAGCGTAACTGAATCAGCAAATTGAAAATTATTGGTACCTTGTTCACTTACCTTTACGGTAACATTTCCATCTACAGAAGATCCAACAATACCTCCTGCATTTCCAGATGAAGAAGCAACTGAATAAACAGATGTACCTGCAATAGTTAAGCTGGCATCTGTTTCCATATGACCTACAAATCCACCTGCATCCTTGCCAGATTCAGTTGCTGCCACACTAATTTTCCCAGCACCTTGACCACTTTTAAAAGTTGCCGTCAGAGAAGAACCTGCCTGCATCGTATTACAAAATAAGCCAACATGATCTGTACCGCTTATCTTTAGATCGCCTGTAAACTGGTTTGTAAATGTGATTTCAGCACTTGTTTTTCCTTCCATTGTACCAATCAATCCGCCAATTGCTGCTTCCGCTATTTTGTCTTCATTCAAACTTCTCAGCTTAATATCACATTTTAAAGCAGAGTTTTCCTCTGTACCACCAACACTTCCTGTAGCCTTCAATGTTTTAGCTAAAAGCGGTTCTTTTGTACTAGACGCATTTTCAGCAATGCTAAATGGAATCGTACTTTTAAAGCTTGCTTTTACAGAAAGTGCATTAAACAATGGTCTTGTTGTAGATATTGAATATTTATTTGCGTCTGTCCCACTGTCCAGCCCAAACGTGCCCGCGTAAGGATTATCGTCACTTCCCAGACCGAGGAAACTATACTCTGTTCCTGCTACCTCAGTTGTTTCATCTGTCCCAGTTTTTCCACCCACCTTTACTGGTTTAGTAAGATCCCAACCTGTTGTTGTGATTAACTTAACCTCATAATTAGCATACTCTTCTGGTTTTACATTTGACAGTAAGATCAGTCCTTCTCTATCTTTTACTTCGATAACACTATTTTCTTTTACCGTTATATTTTCAGATAATTTATCTGCCTCTTCAAGCTTTAAACTAGGCTTTGTTGTATCTGTTTTCTCCACTGCCACCAATTGAAGTGATAACTGCACCTCTTCCTTTGATGGTTCTTGTGCTGCACTATCTTCCTGATTAACTGTTTGGGCAGTTTCAATATCATATGACTGAACTTCTGATTTCTCGTCTGATACATTCTCTGCTGCAGACTCAGCACTGTAATTTTCCTGCACATTATATTCCTCTGTGACATTTTCAGCCTGCACAGAAAAAGGCATCGTGCATGCCATACAAATGGCCATTCCAGCTGCCGCCACACGTTTTTTCCAACTTTTATTTTTACATACCTGTTGTCTCATATTTATCTATCCTATCTATATTTGTAAAAATAATGCCAGTCTATCATATATCCTAATTCCCTAATTATTTTGTTTCTGTTTCATTTAGCTCTTTAAATTCAACAGTAACTAATTTTTCAAGAGCCTCCCAACCTTCTTGCGCACTCCATTTTTCTGGATTTTTATAAAACTGAAACTGAATCGCAGTTGCTGTTCCATCAACATTAAAAGTATAAGAATTGCTCGTCTGTTCACCATTCGTGGCCCACTTACTAAGCAAAAGACTATCTGGCCATGTAACAGTCACTGTTCCAGCACCATTTCCAGATACCTCGTAATTAAAAGCATCATAATCATCTGGAGTATGTGTTTGTGAGTCAATAAAATGACCTGTCCAGTTTTTATTTACTTCATAATCTGCAAAAGAAAGTATTGCCGCTAACTTCTGGAAATTAACAGCTTCTTCTGAAGATTGTTCCGGCACTGCAATGATTTTAATTTTTATCTTATCCTTCAAATATGTTGGAATCTCTATTTTATAATCATTTATCCTAGCATCTCCTGTAGCTAGCGTCTGAATGCCCAAATTGCACATTCCATCAGTATTAAAATATTTGCCTCCCATCTTTATGCCTGTGCAGTCTCCCGGAAGAGAGCCTCCATCCATTGAGATTAGCTCTGCTGTCATTGTATAAGAGATTGGTCTAGGATTGTACAAAGACTCATCGCCCCACACATAATTGCAAACCTGTACTGTAAATGTATAATTATTATCATTTCCTGCAAGTGAAATTCTCTTGACCGGAATGCTTGTATCGCTTAAATTCATCAGCGTCAAATAATTTGAACCAAACATGGTATCACTTTGCGTTCCTGTCGATACGACTCGTTTAACACTGTTAAAGTTAGTATACGCAGCAAAGCTTCCATATATCGCAAGCAGCATTGCCCCTGCTAAAAGAAAAATCGCTGCCGCTTTACTTTGCCTGATCCATTTTCCTTTTTTAAACTCCATCTTTTTGACCTTTCTTTGCAATCGCAGTCAGGCACAAAAAGTATCAAAAGCCTTTATATCTCTTGATTTTCTTATGTTTCTGACATGATATCATGGTATCACATTGAACACGTATTTTCAAGGATTTGAAAGCAAAAACAAAAAGAAAACAGCGTGCAGAAAACATCTCATTTTCTGCACACCATTATTCTGGCTTACTAATTTTCTGATTCAAAATCATTGGCACTTCATTATAAATTTAACTCTTTCCATTTGATCCAAAATTGATTTCTTAATTGGCTCATTTAGATAAACAGGATTTAATTTTTTCTTTGCATATGCCAAATACGTATCCTTTGTTGCTTCAATCAACACTGCCGTAAAAAAGCGCTCCCAGCTGAAATATTCACTGCTCTCTACAAATTCAGACGGATCATTGACCAATTTCTCCACCTGACTGTTTTTAAGAACACCAGCTTTCAAAATCATCCACTCAAATGACTCTGGCAAATACAGTACTACATTTCTTCTATTTTCTATTAAACGTAATACACGATGTATTTCTGACCCAAATGCTGCCCCATCCGCAATTACAAGTATTTTTTCATCCTTATGCTTATTCAAGTAATGGAACACATTCGATTTTCCATTCATTGATTCACAGCCTAATTTATTTTCCCTACATACATTATCAAAAAACTGATACCCTGAATTGCTGTCTTCTGTGATTACAATTTCTGGGTTGATATTTCTCTCATACGTATTAGCGCCATATAATTGATAAAATTCGTGATAGCTCTGCTTTAAAGTCCCATATTTTCCAGATGTTTTTATCCCGTAAATTTCCTCAACACTATATGGCAATGAAGGCAACGACTCTCGTGTTACAATTACATAATAGTTATCCGTTTTTTGAATCTCATCAGCAAATTCTGTTGTTTTAATAAATTCATTTCCTTCATCAATAAACACAATGCTATCCGTTATTCCTGACAATTGTTCTTTCCACAAAGCACCTTCCAAGACAAAACATTTCTTATCGCATACAAGTTCAACTGGAGTACCAGATGGATTATTGACAAATTCTCTAATCATATCTATCATAGTCGTCTTTCCAGTTGCACTATCTCCTTGAATAATTGTCAGATTCCTATGCAGTTCAAAATCATATTTTAAGCGTTTCGTAGACACAACAACTCTGTATTTCCCTTTCATATCACAAATCCTCCATCAAACAAATTCTCCAGCTATCGACACAAGCTCTTCCATAGAATGTACAATTTGGTCTGTATTTGCGATATGAATCGTAAACTTCTCGTCTCCAAAATCCATTAAATGGTGTAAATTAATTGTCCGGTCTTCTGTTTCTGCAATTTTTAACAACCATTTAGCACAATTGTCGCCACAAGTAGAGGCATTAAATATTTTATCTTTTTCAAACTTTACAAGAATAAGTGTTTTTACCCCACCAGATAGACCTACTGGTGGTATTTTTCCCAACACAGGACTATCAATTACACCACTGTCCAAAACAGCAGATTTGTCTACATCCTCAATCATTTTTTTAACAAATGGATCCACAATCCAATCATCTTCATAATCATATTTAAAATAAGCTGCCGTATTATACACGGCCCCTTTCAGATCACCATAAAAAATACTCAGCATACAATCTTACTCCTTTAAATTATTTCAGCTTAGGGAACCACGGGGACAGGGATACTGGTCTTTTTATTGGGTACGCTGGCTCTTTCTCAGTCCCTGCTGGTGTCCTACTCATTATATCCATTAGATAGTATATTTTTGATAATATTTGACTATTTTCAACCTCTATGCTATACTCATACAGCTACCACCCCCGATACAGGTACAGAAAGGGGGTGATCAATCGTGAACGATTTCACATTATCCTTTATTCTCTCTGTTCTGGCAAGTGTAGTTGCCTACTACATCTGCAAATGGCTGGACGAAGATGAGTAATAGGCGGTAGCCAGCCTCAGGAATAAACCACCTGTCCCAAAACGGTATAGAAAACCCCCGGTGCTGCAACACTGGGGGTTTTCGTTTTGGCGATCAAACATGAACGCACATTATCCTTTGCCTATGGCTAATATATCATATTCCAAAGGCAAAATCAAGTATTTGTCAAAAATACTCTTTTTAAACATAACCACGGGGACAGGAACGCTGGCTCTTTTATTGGGTACATTGGCCTTTTTATTGTCCCTCTGTTCTTAAAAAAATCCATTATTTTCGATCACACTTTCGCAGAAAAGCAATAATGGCACATAATGTCAATGCAAGCACGCTCAAACTAAAATATATTGTCAGGCTCAAAGGAATTGCCTCAACCATCTTATTGCCGACCGATACCATTCTTCCATCGTATAAAATTTCTGGTATTCTCTGTATCGGAAAATACTGCCACAGCTGTGAAAGCTCCCTATTTCGATGAAAAATTGATTTGTCAAATAATAATGAATACAATAAAAATACGCAGGGCAGCAAAATGGCACCAATCGAGTTTTGCAGCAGTTCGGAAAGAAGCATCGTGATCGCACCAGTCATTACACATAGAATTATGCTCATCAGACAAACTAGCAAAACTGCCTGACCAGCAGAAATCATCAGTGAACTCCATTGGTATCCACCGATTTGCTGAATCGGCGTATGAAAGCCATCTGTTCCAAATAAGCCAAACTGAAAGATTGCGGTAAAACCATACAGAACTAGCGCGGATACAATGGTTACTGTCATACCGGCACATAAGCGCGCAACAATTGCTTTTCTTGTACCTTTTTGTGTTGACCGTATGATTGAACCTAATCGTCTTGTCCGATCTACCGTGCAGGTATCGCATAAAACGACGATCACATATAATAATAAGACAAGATTGATCCAATGGACTTTGTCAATTATTTCCTTATAAGCACACGTATACGCCATTTTCAGTGGATACTCCAATTTCGTATGATTGGACCAGTATTCTTTTTCTTCTTTTGTCAGCTGCTCCCCATCGTTCGTGGAATCTCTTTGCGATTCAATATTTGCTTTAATGTTTTCCTCCGACATGTTTTCATATCGTGGATTTAATCCCATGTAATTAATTGTCCGGTACACCCAGTAATAATTTTGAATACTCCACCCATAAGAATAATTCTTCTCGCCTACAAAGTCATATTCGTCGATAAATGCTTGCATTTCGCGGATTGTTTCATTGTCGATTGGCTTTCCAGACCACTCCATCGCAAACTGTCGCTGCATCTGAATGTATTTTAATGGGCTGACCTTTTCTTCGACCAGCTCATCGGAATCATTGACATAATAGATCGGAATTCCATTGAAAAAAGCCGATTTATCAATTACCAGTCCATCATTATTCTTATTTGCTTTTAACACTTGAGCCCCACTCCATCCAACAGAGTAATCAAAAATAGTATAAAGATTAAGAATTATGGTGAAAAGGAGTATCGCTGTAAAGGCAATGAGCCAAAGCTTCCTGTGCGTTATTTTTTTGATTTCATATTGAAAAATCAATCCGAAGTTTTTCATTTGCTCCCTCTCTTTCTGAAATCACCTAAGTCACCTGAGTTTTCTGAAACAGTGAAAGAATCAACTGTATCCTCGACATCATCAAATTGTTCCATATAAAAATCCTCAAGATCGCCCTCGATTTCTTTGTGCGAGCCCTGCCAGATAATCTGCCCATTTTTCATCATAATGATGTGATCTGCAATGTGCTCAATATCCGATACAATATGGGTTGATAACAGGACAATACTTTCCTTTCCAATTTCATCAATCAGGTTACGAAAACGGACTCGTTCTTTTGGATCCAATCCTGCGGTTGGCTCATCTAATATTAAGACCTCTGGGCGATTAATAAGTGCCTGCGCAATTCCAAGCCGCTGCTTCATTCCGCCTGAATACGTTTTGATTTTCTTTTTTTGAACTTGTGAGAGTCCCACCAGTTCCAAAAGTTCATTTACTCTTACCTCTGCCGCTTTCTTTGTAAATCCTTTCAGCGCAGCGAAATACATCAGAAAATCTTTCCCGGTAAATTCCGGATAATAGCCAAATTCCTGAGGAAGATATCCCAATACATTTCGATAGTGCTCATCTGATACACTGATTCCATTGTATGTGATTTCACCACTTGTCGGTACTAGGATTCCACACAACATACGAATCAACGTGGTTTTTCCGGCTCCGTTCGCACCGAGCAGACCAGTTACTCCTTTCGTAAGTGAAAAGGACAAACGATCAACTGCGATTTTATTTTTATATTGTTTTGTTAAGCGATCAATTGTCAGTTCCATGCGTACACCTCCTGTCGTATTGTCTTTTTTATTTCAAAGAAATGGATTGCCATCAGTGCCAGTATTACTATGTACCAGATGATTGGTTGAATTGACGGCAAAAAGTCTCTGTGGTTTTTCATTTGGTTGTTCAGAAGAATCATGCTTCCTGAAATTAGCACGGACACTGTAATACAAGCAAAAATACTCTTTCTTCCGATCTGAGTTCGCTCGATTTTCGTATTTAAAATAGAAGTAATCAGATACGGAATCAAAATCATTGCACCAGTCACCAAATATTCGTTTTCACTATTTCTTCCAATCATGATGATCAAACATGATAAGATTACAATATGTACCATTCCGATGCAGCTCGTTCTTGCAAAGTAAATTCCTCGAAACGAAACTTTGGTGACACTTTCCAGTTCCGACATTCCAAAATACTTTGATCGAAACGATTCCATGACTGCTGCCATTGCAACAAATGGAATACTAGCAGAAACTACTGTAATCGAATCCGTAGACTCGACCTTCATCACGATTATGAAAATCGCCGCAATCAAAACAAACAGTGAAATGCACCAAACATACCAGCTGATGTAGGCAAATTGAGACATGATAAAGCGTAATGTGGTCTCGTTATTTGTGGTCAGCTTGTTGTTTTCGTTGTTCTTGTTATTCCAGCCGTCTTTGCTCATCACGTTATTTTCATTATTCCTAGTATTCTTGTTGTTTTCTTCATTATACTTTCTATATTCTCTGATAAATTTGTCTTTTCTTAAGGAATCTGGCTGCCCGGCCATCTTTACTAATAGTTCTTTTGTTTTCTTATCCATTCATCATTCCTCCCTTCGTTGTTTTTATTTCGTTTTTATTTATAATTCATATTTCAAGGTTCTTATTCACCTTGTTGCTTTCTTTCACTTCGACGTTTTTGTTGCCTCCTTTCATTTCGATGATTTTGCTGCTTCCTTCAATTTCTTTTTTATGCTTCGTATCTTTCGATACAACGCAAATCTCGATATGTTCAGTTCGTCGCAGATCAACGAAATTGGTTCGTCATTTACAAACCGAAGTACAAGCAAATCTCGTTCCTCATCCGATAACGCAACTAGTAGATTTTCTATATACAATTTCTCAATTATCGCTTCGGCAAATGCGCCTCCATCCGATTCTGCTTTCCATGTTTGCCCAGTTCCATCGCATCTCTCTAGTTGCTCTATTTGCGACTTATAGATATTTCTTTTTCGATATTCATCAATGCATATATTGCGCGCTATCGTATATAAGTAACGGATTTCTTTCTGCTGCTCCACATAATTGCTATTATAAAAACGCAGAAACACTTCCTGCGTAATATCCTCTGCCACATTCTTATCTCGAATTCGATAGTAACAATAGTGGAAAATTTTGTCGTATTGTTCTTCTATATCCATTGCGGTCTTCTACATCCTCCTCTTTTCTCTACTATGTTTAACGATACAATTGTGATTATGTGCGCATAAAATAAAATTTTTTATTAAAAAAGGATGAAGAAAGCCCCCAGTGCTGCAACACCAGGGGCTTCAAGCTTTAAGTTGTCATGTATTAAAGCATATCAAAAATAAAGGTTACACAGACAAATCCAAAGGCAAATCACTTATATCCTTGAGACGCCTACCTTCAATCAAGGCATTTAGCATTTCAATAGAATCTTCTGCTTTCGTCTTTTTAACAGCCTCAACTAATTCATACAATGCAAAATGATACATGCAATCAATGTCACCTGTACCTAATGCCAAAGAAGCTAAACGACTCGGAAGTGGCTCTCCCGTTACTACTGCTATATGTGGTAAATGCCCTTTGCGATTTCGAATAAGATTCAGCGCTTCTGTACGACTATTTTGTGCTCGATCACTTCTCATCGTCCATTTTGCAGATATTGACGCATGTAGAATAGGAAGGCCACCATTTTTTTCCCGAATATCAGTCTTTAATGCTACCGTATCATCTATCAGTATTACTGGTGTATTTAATTCCTCATCTGACAATGGTTCTCGATATATTACAATATCTGGAGCAACCATATAATCATTCCCCATACTAGCTGCCAGCTTTGTATCACATGCAACTAAACGACTTAAGTATTCCAGATGCTCGTACTGTACAAAGTTGCTTGTTTTTATTGAATTTCTATTTCCCAACTTTATTATATGCCACTTTCCCGGTCGAATTACTTGAAGTTTTGGAAATGTAGCCGCAAGAAATTCCATATTAATCTGCTCAAACTTTGCTCCTGAAGTTTGTCCAACTGCTTTTTCATGAGTTTCAGCCATCAATCTATCTGCAATATCCTTTGCAATTGCTTTTGATAATCTTGATGAAGTATCTGCATTACTTGGGACACCATTTTTATCAATTGTCAAAACTCCATTATTAAGGAGTGCTTGATGGTATTTTTTTCTCTCATCAGCTATCAGTATATTCATTCCAATATCCTCCTTATCTCATTTCCCACAGCACAAGCAACAGGTGGTGGAAATGCATTTCCTATCATTCTGCATGCTGGTGTCTTCTTATCTGCAAAAAACCAATTGTCTGGAAAGCCTTGAATTCTAGCAATCATACGAGGTGTTAATTTCGGTATTCCTGCAAAATCCTTCCCGGGCGGTTCATTTGCAACACCAATTCCATCAACTCCCAAGGCCGCCCACGCTTTCCGTGCTCTCGCCGGACCAAGATCTGGTCCTCCATGTTTTTTTGATCCACCTACAATTGTTGGCGCTATTGTATCAGCAGATGCAGCCCATGCATCTGCATCTTTCCAACCATTTGTTTTCATTAAATCCACAAGTGTTTCACCCACTGTTTTTGTATTTTCTGGATGCTCTATTGGGTAATGAAATAGTTTCTTTTCATCACATCGTATGCCAATAATTACTACTCTTGGCCGAAGTTGTGGAACACCATAATCGCTCGCGTTAAGAAGTTTTATCTGAACCCTATATCCCAATTCTCGAATTTGACTTAAAATAGATTCTCTATATTCATCAAAAATAGGATCCAAAAAACCTCTAACATTTTCAAGCATAACAGCTCTAGGCTTAATTTCACTAATCAATCGAATTGCTTCAGGAAAAAGATCTCTCTCGTCTTCACTTCCAAGCTGCTTTCCTGCTTTCGAAAAAGGTGGACAAGGAACTCCACCTGCTAATAAATCTACTTTTCCATAATATGGATATCCCGAAAACTTACGAACATCTTCGCAGATTACATTCCACTTCGGGCGATTTTTTCTGAGCGTTTCACAATATTTTTTTTCATATTCTACTAACGCTATATGAGAAAAGCCAGCCATTTCCAAGCCTAAAGCTTGCCCACCAGCGCCAGCACAAATTTCTATACTTGTAAGCATTTTTTCACCAATCTTTTTTTATTTCTAATCACCATATCTCAAAAAATATCACCATTCTATGAGATTAAGACTAGATTCCACATTCTTTTAATATTCCTTAAAATATAGCTATTCTTCCGCATATGCAGTTTGCCTGTTGTAATCTTTTTCTAGGTTTTTCCATTTTCTTAAATTTTCTGCAGATGCTATATCTTTTAAAATTGTGGTTTTTTTATTCAATATTCTTTCAATAAAAAACTGTAATTCCTTACCTATATGACAAATCTCCGCATGGTTTATTGTCCAGTCAGATTGTATTGCTCTATCATAAAATTTAGAGACATTTAATAATGCTGCATTTTTTGCCATGCTTTTACTCATATTTCCCGTTAATACTTTATCCGAGAAAAAAACAGCAACACGATTACATAACGTTAGTATCTGCGTATAACTAATTTTATCAATCAATTCAATAAACTTATCATTTGCATTCTCCGAAATATGTAACTGAAGTCTTCGCGAATTCAACATATCTTCAAATTGCCTAATTAGATCGTCATATATATATTTTTTTAATAAAATTATCAATTCTTCTTCGTTACTATTCTC
>OOCB01000709.1_pt1 | contig 51471 bp, 45 predicted proteins | sample 1671351 | NCBI WGS metagenome assembly OOCB01 (sample SAMN06348148, study PRJEB24527) | human gut metagenome | biome: human gut; feature: ankylosing spondylitis patient; material: feces | host: Homo sapiens | place: China | collected 2015-10 | reverse complement strand
GCACTAAAGTGAAATGGCAATCAACCGATATATATATTGAGTAAGTTAATACTTATAAGAGCTTTTAACTATATGTGTGCGGACAGATAGAAAAGCAGAAAATATTAATCATTACATCAATGGCATGGATGCTATTGTAAATTCAAGGAGGAAAACATTATGATAGTACAGCATAATATGACAGCGTTAAATGCTAACAGACAGTTAGGCATTACAAACACAAATCTTTCAAGAAGCACAGAGAAGCTTTCTTCAGGCTATAGAATCAACCGTGCATCAGATGATGCAGCAGGACTTTCTATTTCAGAGAAGATGCGTGGTCAGATCAGAGGTCTTAAGCAGGCTTCAACAAATGCTCAGGATGGTCAGTCACTTATCCAGACAGCAGAAGGTGCTATGAACGAAATTCATTCAGTACTTCAGAGAATGAGAGAGCTTGTTGTTCAGGCTAAGAACGATACATATTTATCAGAAGACCGTGCAAAGATTTCTACAGAGATGGCACAGCTTCAGTCAGAGATTACACGTATTGCTTCTCAGACACAGTTCAATAAGATGACCCTTCTTAATGGTAAATTTAATCAGAAACAGATTCAGGTTGGTGCTAATGATAAGCAGATTATCAAGTTCAGCATTTCAGCTATGAGTGCAAAAGCACTTAAAGTTGATAATGTAGCTACTAAAGTAAAAGCAAAGATGGGTTCTACAATCGGAAACCAGCTTTCAGTTATTGATGCAGCTATTACTAAGGTATCAACATCTAGATCTAACCTCGGTGCTATTTCTAACAGACTTGATCATACTATTGCAAATGCTGATAACATGGCTGAGAATCTCCAGTCATCAGAGAGCAAGATCCGTGATGTAAACATCGCATCAGAGATGGTATCTTACTCAAGCATGAGTATTCTTCAGCAGGCTGGTCAGTCAATGCTTTCTCATGCAAATCAGGCTACACAGGGTGTTCTTTCATTACTCCAGTAATTAAAGGATATTTTGCAAGGCATATTTATATGCGTAAGAGACCAGACAGAATGTATCACATATATAGACATTCTGAAAGGAGCTGGCATAAAGCCGGCTCCTTTTTTTTGAATAATAAAGATGGAGGAATATTATGACTGATAGAAAAGAACAGATTCAAAACACTATTGATAAAGTACAGGAGGTAGTAGATCTGTTTTACCAGCAGAACGATAAAGATGCACTTGAGAAATTTGTAGTTACACTTGAAGATATGACAAGTGCAATAGACAATCTTGCTGCATATAAAACAGAAAATCCGGGATTTGAGATGGATGAAAAGAAGATATGCAATATCTTAAATGATGCGATGGGTGCATTACAGTCTGATGATAAGGTACTTATGGCTGATATATTACAGTATGATTTTGTAGAGTATATTGGCGGACTAATAGAAAATATGGAATAAAATCTAAAAGCCGGATGTGGTATTTCGGAGGAAATAAATGGGATACTTGAAAACAAATCTTGAAAAACTTAAAAATAAAGATGAATATATATATGAAAAACTAAATGAATATATTTATCAGAAAAGAGATATAAAAGAAGTTTATGGAAAGTTCAAGCTGGTGACAGGTCGTGATCAGAGTCAGACAGTTGAGGTGTGTGCCGGAGAAAAAGATGTACGGTTAAACAGTGTATATAATTCGTCAAGGGAAGCCGAGAAGTGGGCTGATAAATATAAGAATATATCAGAGATTACTTCGTTTATAATGTTTGGAATGGGAAACGGAGTATTCTTTAATGCCATAAAAAAACAGTTGAATGTTTCAGCGTACATACTTTTTTTTGAACCTGACATAGAACTGTTTTTATTTTGTTTGGAAAGTTTTGACATGAGAGCTATATTATCTGATAACAGGGTGGCATTATACATAAATGGAATAAATGACAAAGAGTTTTATAAGGAGTTGTCAGGAAAGATAAATTGGGCAATGTTGTCTACACAGTTAGTGTGTTGTCATCCGTCATATGACAGACTTTATAGAGAAGAATACATAAAATATCAATTTATATTAGAACAGCTTGAGAAAGCATTGACTGCTAATAAAAAAACATCTTTGAAATTTGCAAAAAAATTTACAATAAATGCAATACAAAATCTCAAACATATAAAGAACAGCAATTATATAAGCGAGTTTATCGGTAAGATAAAAGAAGATGTTCCTGTGGTAATAGCAGCGGCTGGACCATCATTGGACAAAAATGTAGACATATTAAAAAAAGCAGAAAAAAAAGCTTTTATTCTTGCAACTGATACATCAGTGAAATATCTTCTGGCACATGGTATAAGATTTGATGCGATAGTAACCGTAGATGGAAGAAAACGGGTGGAACATTTAAAAAGTGAAGAATGTCTGGATTATCCGATGTTTACAATTCCTGATGCAAGAAGTGAGATATTAGATGAAAACCATGCGAGAAAAATATGGATAACAGGATCCGGTTATCTTGAAACTTTATATGACAGATTTGGGTATCATTTTCCTGAGTACAACAGTGGCGGTTCTGTTGCAACAGCGGCATTCTGGCTTGCCAAAACACTGAGATTAAAAACGATAATATTGATAGGTCAGGATTTAGCTTATGACGGTGATATGACTCATGCCGGAGGCATAAAAAGAAAGGTCCTTTCTGTAAATAAAAAGACGCCTGTCTATATTGAAGCTGTAGATGGCAAAAAAGTTCAGACAAGAGCCGACTGGCTTAATTATCTCAGATGGTTTGAAAATGAGATATTACAGTTAAATGGGGAAACAGAAGTAATAGATGCAACAGAGGGCGGGGCCAGAATAGCAGGGACTAAGATAATGAGTCTTTCGGATGCGATAGACTGTTATTGTAAATGTGAGTTTAACTTTAACAGTATCTTAGAAAATATTCCGGTTACATTTGATAAAGAAAAGTACACTAAAGTCTGTGAAGAAACAGCACATCTGAAAGAAGAATTTCAGACAATAGCCAAGGCAGGCGGCGAAGGTGAGGCAATGGCAGACCGCATAATGCTTATGCTTAAAGAAAAACAGATAAACCTGAATAAGATAGAAAAAGAGCAGAGAAAAATAAGAAAATTACAGGGAATCATAAAAGAGCAGAAAGTATATACACTGCTCGACGAGTATATTTCAGCAGATATAGCAGACAGGATAGAAGCAGCGGCAAAAAATTATGACAGTGAACTTGAACAGATTACAGAAAATATGATAAGTGTAAAAATATTGTTTGTGGCATTACAAAAAGCTGTCGGTGAACTGATGCCGGTATTGGAGCAGACATTAGAACAGATGTAAGGAAAATTTACCTTTTGCTTCACCAATAATATGGTGCGGGGGTTAAAAACAGATTGCAAAGAAACAATCCGGAGAATTAGATTAATATATAATTGGAGAAAAATTTTATGCAGGACATTATTTTATATATTGATAATATAATAAGAGCAGAATCAGAGATTATGTATTATAAGAGAAATAAAGAATCAGATACTTTTGATAAAAAAATTGAGCGACTGACTGCGGAAGTATCAGGTTATCTTAATAAAATGCTCGAAAGAGTAGTAGAAAAAAAAGACAGTCTGTTGGAAGAAAATATTAGGCAGATACTTGAATGTCAGGATATAAGTACAACCGATATATCAAAAAACATATATGGCATAAAAGAATATATATTAAACAATTATGATATAGATGTATGTTTCTACAGTGAAAAAAACCTTAAACTGATAAATAATAGAACCAGTTTTTTATATGAAAAGATTATTGATGAAAATATACAAAACAAAAACAGGCAGTATGAGGTTGGCTGGAACAGAATATGTGGTATTTCGTTGTCAGTAGAGTTATCTGAAAATGAAAAGACAAATATATGTTCATTTGGAGATCCGTGGAGAGAAGCACTGCTTTATGCCGAAAAGTTAAACGATGATGCACAGGTATGTGTTATTTTTGGCTTTGGCATGGGTTATCATGTTCAGGAGATAAGTGCGATGTATCCTGAAAAAACTATATATATTTTGGAAAATGACATTGAACAGATACGGGCTGCGGTATATTATAGAGATGTATCAGATATATTGCTAAATAAAAATATACATTTAATATATTGCAATGACACTGTTTCATATGCGGGATGGATTAAAAAAATCATTGAAAAAGAAGAAAATAAGAAGCTGGAATGTAAAATGTGGATGCCGTCAATAAAAGTTATTGATGACAAAAACTTAAGGGAATTGCTTGAACAGTACAGTGTCTCGTTCTTTTCAATGGATTATTTTAGGGATAAATTAGTAGAAAATTTTACTAAGAATACACAGTTAAAAGATGAAAATGTCGATGCGGTAAAAAATGACATAAGCGGAAAAGATGTGGTTCTTATAGCCGCAGGTCCGTCGCTTGATAATGAGACGGAAAATCTAAATAAAATCACTAAGCAGCGTGACAGAAAAAACACGGTAATATTGTGTGTTGGAAAAATTGTCAGGAAAGTTGTTGAAAAAGGGATTATTCCTGACTATATCATAATGACGGATGCAAAAGATAAGACCAGATGGCAGATACGGGGGGTTGAAAAAAGCGGGATACCTCTTATATATATATCAACGGCTTCGGCAAAGGTGGCAGCAGAGTATGGCTCAAAGAGATATATTGCATATCAGAAAGGTTTCGAGCAGGCGGAAGAAAAAGCCGGACAGAATGGTGCAACATTGTTTGAAACAGGTGGGTCTGTTGCTGCCTTTGCAATAGATATGGCACTAAGGTTTAAGTGTAAAAGACTTATATGTATCGGTCTTGACATGGGATATACAGATGAGAGGACTCATGCAGGGGGTATTGGAGGAAAAATCTCGGACAGGTCAAAACTTAAACAGGTAGAAGCGGTCGGAGGTGGAAAGGCATATACAAATAAAAGTCTTGACATATACAGGAAATGGATAGAGAAAAGAATAGCTGCAGAGAAAGATATTGAGCTGATAAATGCCTCACATGGTGCAAGAATACACGGTATGAGGGAAATAGATTTAAAAGACATATATGATTATAAATAAGTTTGTAAAAAATAAGCAGACTAAAATTAACAGTGTGTATATTTTACTAATATATAAATGTTTAGTGATGGAATGTATGTATTTATATATATAGAAAATAAAAAGCTATGGAGGGAAGATATGAAAGAATGTGAGGTACTGGCGGTCATACCGGCAAGAAGCGGTTCAAAAAGTGTCGTAGACAAAAATATAAGGCTAATAAACGGAAAGCCTATGATAGCATATTCAATAGAGCACGCACTGAAAGCCCCGGGGATTGACAGAGTTATCGTAAGTACGGACAGTGAGAAATATGCTGAGATAGCAAGAAAATATGGAGCAGAAGTGCCGTTTATACGACCGGCGGAATATGCCACGGATACGGCACTTGACTTAGATGTATTCAGGCACGCATTATCATATCTTAAAGAAAATGAAAAATATATGCCTGATATAGTCGTTCAGTTAAGACCAACATATCCGATAAGGAAAATTCAGGATATTGAAAATATGATACAATATTTAAAGGAACATCCTGAAGCTGATTCGGTAAGGTGTATAGCTCCGGCAAAAGAGATACCATATAAGATGTGGTTTATGGATGAAAAAAACATACTGTCGCCGATAATGAAAGATGTACCTGAATGTTACAATATGCCAAGACAGCAGCTGCCAAAGGTATATTATCAGAATGCGTGTATAGATGTATTCAGGACAACAGTTGTTACAGAGAAAAATTCAATGACAGGTGATGTTATAGCAGGTTATCAGATGGATGAAAATTATGACATAGATACGGAAGAAGATTTTCTAAAGGCAGCAGAGAAGCTGAAAGCCGACTTAGAAAAACTATAGGCATCAGCCAATAAAACCGATATAAAATATAGACAATTAATGAAAATGGGAACGGAGGATAACAAAATGAGCAAATTATTTAATGACTTATTTATTTTTGAGATGGCAAACAGTCATCAGGGAGATGTGGAGCATGGAAAAGACATTATTCATGAAATGGGAAAGATAGCCAGAAAATACAATATAAATGCGGCTGTGAAATTACAGTATAGAAATCTTGACAATTTTATCCATCCTGATTATGTAAACAGGACGGATGTACCCCATGTGCCTAGATTTATGAGCACAAGGCTTACATATGACCAGTTTACCGAACTTGTGGATGCCATAAAAGAAGAGGGCATGATAGCAATGAGTACACCGTTTGATGAGGATAGTGTAGACTGGTGTGTGAATCAGGGGATAGACATAATAAAAATAGCAAGCTGCAGTTCACTGGACTGGCCGTTGCTTGAAAAGGCGGCAGCAGCCGGAAAGCCTCTTATCATATCAACAGGTGGAAAGACATTATCAGATATAGACAAACTTTACAATTTCTTCTCACACAGAAAATGTGATTTTGCATTTTTACATTGTATCGCAGAATATCCGGCACCTGACGACCACTTGCAGCTTGACTTTATTGACCGTATGAACAAGAGATACAGAGATATTACAATAGGATACTCAGGTCATGAGAATCCAGATGATAATACAGTTGCAATGCTTGCCGTTGCAAAAGGAGCAAAGATACTTGAAAGACATGTGGCACTTCCAACAGAACAATATTCAATAAATGCATATTCCATGACACCTGCACAGGCAGACAAGTGGGTTGAAGCCGTTCTAAAAGCAAAGACTATCTGTACTACAAAAAAAGAAAATGACAAATATGTGAGCCAGGCAGAGATAGACTCACTCAATTCGCTTATGCGTGGAGTATATGTAAATCATGATGTAAAGACAGGCGACACCATAGGTCGTGAGGATGTATTCTTTGCGATGCCTTGTCAGGAAAAGCAGATGAACAGTGGAGAATTTTATGATGGTATAGAAGCATCAAGGGATTATGCAGCAAATGAAGCACTTTTCGAGACCAGACATATCACACCTGCAAAGCTTGCAAGAAGTGTTATACATGATGCAAAAGGTATGCTCTATGAAGCCGGCATCGTACTTGGTGATGACATAGAAATAGAGCTTTCACATCATTATGGAATGAAAAACTTCAGACAGACAGGTGCCATTATTGTGAGTGTCATAAACAGAGAATATTGCAAAAAGCTTCTCATTGTACTTCCAGGACAGAAACATCCGATGCATATGCACAAGATAAAAGAAGAAACATTCCAGCTTTTATACGGTGATCTTGAGATAGTTCTCGATGGAGAAGAAAAAGAGCTTAAGGCAGGAGATGTACAGACCGTGCTTAGAGGACAGAAACACGCATTTACATCAAGAAATGGTGCTATATTTGAGGAAATATCTACAACACATATACGCAATGATTCATATTATGATGATCCTAAGATAAGCAAACTCGACCCTATGGAGAGAAAGACGATATTGCGTAAGTGGTAATAAAGACAATGAATACGGAGTGACATGTTATGGGATATTTGGAAAAAAACATAGATTGTATAAAAGAAAACAGACCGGATTTATATGATAGAGTAAAGGAAGTGTTAGAAAAAGAAAAATATAATCCGGAAAAATTTGAGGTGATTGACACTAGAGACGGTGACAAAGCAGTTCAGATAAATGAAGCCGGCAAAACGATAAGATTAAACAGTTTGTATAGTCCGAAAAAAGAAGCGGAGAGATGGGTAAAACAGTACAAATTTGACAACATAGATGTTTCTGTTTTGATGTTCGGCCTTGCAAATGGTGCATTTGCAAATGCAATAATGAATAAAATGAAGGACGATGCGATTTTGATTATCATGGAGCCGGATGTTTCACTTTTTATTTTCTGCCTCAATAATTTTGATATGACAGGGATAATCTCATCAGACAGGGTTGAGTTGTATATAGATAGGATAAATGATGAAAACTTCTATTTCTGTCTGCATAAAGTAATAAATTCAATAATGATTCCAAACCAGATAATTTGTTTTTATCCTGAGATGGAGAAACTGTATTATGATAAGGCAAAAGAGTTTGAGAGAGCCATACAGGAGAAATATTCTTTTGATATGCTTGTTGCTTATGGCTTAGATGATGTGTATCGCAAAGGTATAGATAATACTTTAAAAAATCTAAAATTTGTAAGGAACAGCAATTATATAACCGAACTTATAGGAAAAGTTCCGGAAGATGTACCGGTTATAATAGTTGCTGCAGGTCCTTCACTCAGTAAAAATGTAGAAGAATTAAAAAAAGCTGAGGGAAAAGCATTTATAATTGCAACAGATACAGCGGTAAAAACACTGTTAAAGCATGATATACATTATGACATAATAGTAAGCATAGATGTTAAAAAGAGACTCAGCCATTTAGAAGATGAAAGATGTCATACATCGCCGATGTTTGTAGGAGTAACATCAAGAAATGAGTTTCTGGAGCAAAATACAGGCAGAAAGATATGGATAATAACATCCGGATTTATGAGTAAGATATATTCAAAATATGGATTAAAATATCCTAATTGGGTACAAGGAGGGTCTGTTGCAACAGATGCATTTAATATTGCAAAACACCTGAAAGCTAAGCGTGTTATATTTGTGGGACAGGATCTTGCATATATGGGGAAACAGTCTCATGCAGGAAGAGGAGAAGTAAAAAAGTTTGTTGGAAAAGCGATATATACAGAGGGCATATACGGTGGTCAGGTAAGGACCAGAGAGGACTGGAGGACATTTCTGTATTGGTTTAAGACGATGATAGCAGAACTTCACGGAGAGATGGATGTTATAGATGCAACTGAGGGTGGTGCAAAGATAGAGGGAAGCCGTATAATGACACTGAATGAGGCTATAGATGAATATTGTACGGGAAACTTTGATTTTAAAGCAATACTGGATAGTCTTAAGCCAACATTTGACGATGAAAAGTATGCCATATTTAAAAACGATATGAATCATATGAAAACCGAATTGTTTGAAATGAAGAAAAAAGCTGAAGAAGGCATAAAGACCACAGAGTCAGTAATAAAATCGTTAAAACATAAAAAGAGAGATATGGCAAAGGAAAAAAAAGCTGTAAAGAAAATAAAGAAGCTAAACGAATTTTTTCCAAAGCAGCTTGTATATAGTTTATTGGACGATTTTATTGAGATGAATATCGACGGAATTATGGAGGTTAATAGCTTGTCAGGTGATGAACAGGAGGACACTATCAGAGCATATGAGTTGTCAAAGGCTGCATTTGAATCAGTCATAAGAGCGGTTGAATTTACAACACCTTTGTTGGAGAATGCGTTAGAAACACTGTAAAATAAAGGAAAATTATCAGATACAAGACAGGAGTGAATCTGAAGAAGATAAGCTTTGCCTTTTTTGGAAAAGAAAGTGTTGATTGGCTAAGTGGAACTTTAGAGAATATCTGATTTGGAATGAAATGGTAAATCTGTAGTTTGTCTGTTAGATTAAACATAATAAAAAAAATGTCGATATTTTAAATAGAGAAATTTATTAAAAAGGCACGGATGCCGTGACAAAAACTGATATTTCATGGAGGAAATAATAATGATAAAAAAGATAACTGAAAGGCTGAAATATTGGGGACAGCTATTGTTGCTGCCAGTCTATTGGTTATCTTTTTTAGTTCCCAGAAATAAAAGGATATGGCTGTTTGGCAGCACCTTTGGAAGAAGATTTGCTGACAATCCGAGGTATCTTTATCTCTATATAGACCAACACAGAGAAAGACTGGGGATAAGACCCATCTGGATTTCACATGATGAAAAGATAGTAAAGATGTTAAATGACAACGGATGCGAAGCCTATATGTATCACAGCTTAAAAGGGATATTATTCGCTCTTATCGGGAAAGTTTATCTTTTTGACAACTACTCAAAAGACATAAACTTCTGGCTGAGTGGCGGTGCGGTAAAGATAAATCTATGGCACGGCATACCGCTTAAGAAGATACAGCACGACAATGTCTTTGATAGGTTTAGGCATCCGAAAAATGACTGGGAGAGATTTAAAAACTTTCCGAGAAACATATCAGACGAAAAACCGCATCATTATGTGCTTACAACTTCCGTGAATTTAAAAAAGATATTTGCGTCAGCATTTCAGACAAAAAATGTGCTTGTCGCGGGCTATCCGAGAAATGAAGTCCTTGTATCGGACAGGGTCAAAAACCTGTATTCAACAGAAGAAAAAAGAGACAGGAAAAAAATAACTTATTTTCTAAAAAAGGACATGACTGCATCGGGGGAAGAAACAAAAAGAAAAATGGTATTTTATATGCCGACATTCAGACAGAGTGAAACACTTTTCTTTGAAAACTTCGATAAAAAAGACTTTCAGAGATTTTTAAATGATAATAATATTTTATTCTGTATAAAGCTTCATCCAAAGTCAAAGCTGAACAGTGAATTTAAGAATATTCAGAGCGAAAACATAATGGTGATAGACAAAGATGCTGACCCGTATGTATTTTTAAAACTTGCCGATGTTCTCATCACTGATTATTCATCAATATATTTTGACTATCTGCTGCTCGACAGACCGATGATATTTTTTGACTATGACCTTAAAGAATATCTGAGTGATTCAAGGAAAATGTATTTTGATTACGATAAGTTCACTCCCGGCCGGAAAGCAGAAAGTTATGTGGAGTTAAAAAAGGCATTGTCAGATGCCTTGTATAAAAAAGACGCTTATGCTGATGAAAGAAAAAAAATAAGAAATAAAGTTTTTTCACAGGGACGGCAGAAATCTTCATTAAAACTAATAAAAATGATTTTAGAAAACATAGGAGGACTATGATATGAACACGGATTATATAATTGTGCAGGCAGGAGGAAAAGGAACGAGAATGGAGCACCTGACGGTAAACAAACCGAAAGCACTTGTTCCGATAAACAATCTTCCGATGCTTTTTCATCTTTTCAGAAAATATCCGGATAAACGTTTTATCATAATAGGTGATTATAAATATGAAGTATTAAAAAAATATTTAAAAGTATTTGCGGATGTAAAATATCTTCTTGTGGATGCAAGAGGCAAAAAAGGAACTTGTGCAGGAATAAAGGATGCACTCGGACTTCTTCCGCCAAAAGAGCGTTTTATGCTTATCTGGTCGGATCTTATATTGCCTGAGTCATTTGAGATACCCGAGGATGATGAAAACTTTGTAGGTCTGTCAAAAGACTTTGAGTGCCGCTGGAAATACGAAAATGATTTGTTTGAGGAAGAACGCTCAAAAGAATATGGAGTTGCGGGATTGTTTGTATTTAAAGACAAGTCAGAGATAGAGGATGTGCCTAAGGAGGGCGAGTTTGTACGCTGGCTTCAGCAGACAGGCATGAAAATGTCTGAGGTGGGACTTTACCGCACAAAAGAGTATGGTCTTATCGCCGAGTACAACAAACTTGAAAGACAGAAATGCCGCCCGTTCAACAGGATGACGGTAGAAAACGGTAGACTGGTAAAAGAGGGCATTGACGAGCAGGGAAGAAGCCTTGCCGTAAGAGAAAAAGGCTGGTACAAATTTGTAAAACCGCTCGGATTTACCGATATGCCTGAGATTTACAGCTATGAGCCGTTTGTTATGGAAAAGATAAACGGAAAGAACATATATGAATATGATGATCTCAAATCTGAGGACAAAAAGCAGATACTCGAAAAGATAGTTGCCATGTTAAAACGCTTACATTCATTAGGCAGCGTACCGACCGACTACTTCAGTATGCAGCAGGCATATATGACAAAGACATTTGACCGCCTTGCAAAAATAAGGGATATGATACCGTTTGCCGACCAAAAGATGATAACGGTAAATGGAAGAAAGTGCCGTAATGTCTATTTTTATCAGGACGAGCTGGAGCAGAAAATATCAGAACTTACCTGTGATAAGTTTGTGCTTTTACATGGAGACTGCACATTCTCAAATATGATGCTTAGAGAGGACATGACACCGGTAGTCATAGACCCTAGAGGATATTTCGGTTACACGGAAATGTACGGGGATGCCGCATATGACTGGGCGAAATTATATTATTCTTTAGTCGGTGATTACGACAGATTTAATTTAAAAGATTTCAGACTGGACATTGGTGGGGACAGCGTCAATCTTGATATAGCTTCAAATAACTGGAAAGACATGGAAGACACATTCTTTGAAATGGTTAAGGATGATGTGACTAAAGAACAGTTAAAACTTATCCATGCCATCATATGGCTGTCACTCACGACATACGCATGGGAAGATTACGACTCTATATGCGGAGCATTTTATAACGGTATTTATTATCTGGAAGAAATATTATAAAAAAACTATATGCAGGAATTTTTGCAGCCTGTATCTGTGATTTGCACAGATTAGATAGGCACAAAAAACGGCACAGGAATGGAGATTATGATGACAACATATTTTGAAAGACAGTTAAAAGAGATAGAGCACTCAATACATTCGATTGACATGGATGTATTTGAAAAAATGGTAAACATGGCAGTTGAGGTTATAAAGTCGGGTCATAAGATAATAGTTTCGGGACTTGGAAAAAATGTCCCTATCTGCGATAAATTTGTAGGTTCAATGGTATCACTCGGACTTGATGCTTATTTTCTGCACACCAACTCTGCGGTACACGGAGATATGGGTATCGTAAAAGACGGAGACATGGTGATAATACTGACAAAGAGCGGAGAAACGGCAGAGTCTATCTATCTGACACGCCTTTTAAAAGAGAGAGCAGTCAATATGTGGCTTCTCACATTTGTAAAAGAGAGTACGCTAACAAAAGAGATACCAGACCATCTCGTCATCGACCTTATGCACGAGGGCGATATGTGGAATATTATGCCGAACAACTCAACAACAATGAATCTTATCGTCTTACAGGGACTTGCGATGATGATAGCAAACAGACTGGGTCTTGAGCTTGGTGATTTCAAGAGAAACCATCCGGGAGGACATATAGGAGAGGTGCTCAAAAATGAATAAAAAACACAAAGTATCTCCTCTTGGAAAGACCTGGATATTCGACCTTGACGGAACGCTTGTAAAGCATAACGGCTACAAACTCGACGGTGAGGACAGTTGGCTTGACGGAGCCTTAGAATATCTTAGGCAGATACCAAAGCAGGATATGATAGTATTTCTCACATCGAGGACAGAAAAAGAAAAGGAATTGACGGAAAGCTTTCTTGCAAAATATAATGTGCGTTATGATGCGATAGTCTACGGGGCAGGTTACGGTGAGAGAATACTTGTAAACGACTGTAAACCGTCAGGTTTAAAGACTGCTGTAGCAGTCAATACGCAGCGTGACAGGTTTATGGAGGATGAGTTTGAGATTGATGAAACTCTGTAATAAATATAAGTTTTAGGTGATTGTGAAATTAATTATATATTGTGTAATAACTGTAAAATTTAATCATACAAATCTTACAAACAGGAAAAGGAGGGGAATATGGGCATTGGATTTGAAGAACGGATTATGAAAGCAAAGCAGGGAAGAAAACTCTGGCTTAAGCTGGTTGATAAATACCACATAGACAATACAGTATATGTGATACTCATGCCGCACAGTGGCGAAAAATACAACGGACCCGTTATAAAATATCTTGGTGAATTTTTAAAAAAGAGAGGTATAAGCCATGCTCTGCTCCTCACACAGGACGAGTGGGTATCAGAAAATACAGGGCTTTATAAAGATATTGCTGATGTCGTATATTTGTCACAGGAACAGATAGAAATGCTGATACAGTTTTATCAGTTGTATGAGTTTGCACCTAATATTGTCATAGCATCGCTAAAGTGTCCTGCCGGAAGAATGGGAGAGCAGCTTATAGGCAAAAAAGGATTGACGGCGGACGAAGTAGTGAGGGGTATCGTCTACAGCCTTGTAGACTAAAAGGCATGATACGCAGATAGAAATATCTCGCAGTTTCTCGCAGAACTCTATATTTCAGCATAGGAGAGCGTCATAAAAACATTCATGCAGAGGAGGAAACAGGATGGAATATAATTTGCTCATGGAAATGCACAAAAAAATAGATGAGTGTGAAAGTAAAGGCATATTTAAAGACCGTTTTGTGGTGATATTCGGGAGCAATGAGCCGGCAGAGCGTATTATGGAATACCTTACTGAAAAAGGCATCAAGGTGAACGGACTTATAGACAACAATTCAAAAAAGAACGGTACGGTATTAAACGGTATAACAGTCTCACTGCCCGAAAAACTTTTGCAGCCCAAAAAAGAAAATGCCCTGATACTCATCGCATCAAAATATTACCCTGAGATGGTAGTCCAGCTTGCGGGTATGGGATATAACGAAAAAGATAACATAAGAAAACTTGTAGAATACAGCAGCCACAGTGCGGCAACGCTCACCGAAGAGGAATTTGAGTCCTATGTCGATAAAGTAAAACGGGGCGAAAAGATTTATGAGCGTCTGAAAGAAAGCTGCGGTGATGTTGAAAAGATATTTGTATTTCCACTTATAGTGCTCGGTGATGCCTATGTCGGCATGAGCTGTCTGCACGACTACATCAAAAAAAATAATATAAAATCCTATGTGCTCGTACTTGTAAACAAAGCCTGCTCTAAAATAGCTGAACTGTTTGGCTTTGGTGACAATGTATTAAGAGTGGAGAGAAGCGAACTGTCAGACTTTATACAGTACGGTGTTTTTACAGACATGGCAGACGGTAAGATGCTCGTCATAAACCACAGACATCCATACACCTGTAAGATAGGTGAGATAGGAAACTACCGTGAAGTAAATTTTATGGATCATTATAGATACACGATATTTGGTCTGTCTGAGGGTACAAGACCGGAGGTGCCGGCGGCGACAAGAGATAGTGAGACAAGCCTTAAATATGTAAGCGAACTGTTTGAAAATGAAAAATTAGAGCGTGGAAAGACAGTTATATTGTTTCCTTATGCAAAAACGGCGACAAAAATGCCTGAGACATTCTGGGAGAAACTTGCATCAATTCTGGTGCAGAAAGGCTATACGGTGTGTACCAATAGCGGCGGTGACGGAGAGCCTGCGGTAAAAGGCACAAAGCCGCTGTTTTTTGATATAAGGTATGCGTTAGAGACGGTCGAGGCAGCAGGTACGGTGATAGGACTTAGAAGCGGTCTGTGTGATGTTATAGCCTCAGCAAAGGCAAAAAAGATAATACTCTATCCGGACAGATTTTACGGACCGGACAGTTTCTTAAATTTCTTCAGCCTTAACCGCATGGAACTTTGTGACGATGCAGAGGAACTGCTGTGTGACAAGTCTGAGGAGGACATGATAAAAGAGATAATTGGCAGGATATAAAATCAGGATTTAAATAAAATTTTTTATGCAGGGTTTGTGTATGCACACTTGACACAAATCTTATATGTGAAATACATTATATTTCATATTATAAACAAAAAGTGTGTAGAAATGAGGATAAATATGAAAAAAATAGGGATAGTCGTTTGTAATTATAACAAAAGAGAATTTGTGATACCGTGTCTTGAAAGTATTTTCAAGTCAGAAACGGATGATTTTGATGTGTGCGTTGTCGATAATGCATCAACGGATGACTCCGCAGAGTACATACAAAAAGAATTTGGTGACAGGGTTCACCTTATAGTAAATGAAAAAAATCTTGGAGGAAGCGGAGGTTTTAATACAGGACTTCGCTATATGCTCGAAAAAGATTATGAATATCTTATGTGTGTAGACAATGATGTGCTTATGAATGAAAAAACTATAAGTTCGCTTTTAAAATTTATGGAAAAAAATATAGAAGTAGGTATGACAGGCTCAAAAATATGTGTTATGGATGAGCCGGAGAGGATTCAGACATACGGTGCAACGATAGATTTTGAGACATACGGCATACATGACCTTCACAGAGGATGCTTAGACGATGACACACTTCCAAAGGTGCAGTACTGTGATTATGTACCAGCGTGCTCACTTATGGTACGCACAGAGGCAGTCAGAAAAGTTGGCATCATGCCGGAGGACAATTTCATATATTGGGATGATATGGAGTGGGGGTATCGTTTCGGACTTGCAGGTTACAAGGTGGCAGCCATATCAGCATCGTCGATACTGCACAAGGGTGGCAAGGCTGTAAATCCTACAACATTCCAGAAATATTATATGTTCCGTAATCGTTTGAATTTCTTTATGAAATATGTCAGTCATGACAGGAGAGAACATTTTGTGACGGCAATGTTAAAAGAACTATACCGCTCGGTGTGTGCGTGCCATTTGAAAAAAGATGACAATATGCTGCGCACTTTTATGTATGCTTACGATGATGCACTCCACGGTGTAAGGGGAGTAGCAAAGGATTGCAAGATACTTCCGAGGCAGACGGTAAACCGTTTTGATGAAGTGCTGACAAAAGATAGTAAGACAGCAATCGTGTTTGACGGCAATTTCCAGGGACTTAGCACATTGAAGTTTAAGCTGCTTAAAATGATAGACAGCACTCAGATAACGGTTGTAAACAACAGTGATGTACCTACAGGCAAATTAAAAGAGCAGTACATAGATATTAACGTTGTCGATACATTAGAACAGGCTGAGTACGATGTACTGTTCCAGTTGTGTCCTCATATATTTCAGACGGGAGATGTACTGCCGGGGGCTATAAGCGTAGACCAGTGGCTCAATCTTCTTATAACAGATGAGGATTATGTTTATGGAAAGAACTTTGAGACAAACCAGCAGTTGTTCATACTGCTCAACAAAGATGTATGGCTGGAGTGCATAAGGCAGCGTGCAGAAATACAGGATTAAAAACGGCTGGATAAAGCATAAAAATTTATATAATGGTATATGCCATAGAAAGGAGTTCATGTGTATAATTACTATTTTTTTAATGGTTTACGGGCAATGATAAAAAAAATTGAGGAAATGAGTGCTGAGACACCGATTGAGATAACATGGTTTGGGAATGGCAGGGATGTTATCTTAGTAAATGAGGCATTAAAAGAAAAAAATGTCAGAACAATGGTGAAGTATATAATCGACAATGACAGTACTAAATGGGGAAGTGAAATGGGTGAAGTGTATGATTTGAGTTATTATCAGAACTTTTTTGATATGGAAAACAGGGAAAAAGTTTATATACACTCACCTAAAGAAATAATAGAGAACAATGAGAATATGTATTTTGTTATAATATCAAAATACAGTGATTCTATGAAAAAACAATTATTGTCGTATGGAATAAGAGAAGAACGGTTATTGATTATCGACAGAGAGAAATGGCTTTCGCAGCAAACGGAAATCAAAGACAAAATATCAAAGGGCACGAAAATTGACTTAAGACAAAGACAGATGGTCGAGGTCGGTATAATGAAAGAATTTCATCGTTTTTGCCATCAGGAAGGATTAAAATATTATTTATCAAGCGGAAGTCTGTTAGGAGCTGTAAGACATAAAGGTTTTATTCCGTGGGATGATGATATGGATGTATATATGCCATATGAGGACTATATTAGATTTATGAAAACTTATCCTAAAACAGGCAGATACCAGGCGTTGTCATGGGAGATATGCGACAAATATTTCCTGCCGTTTGGGAAGATAACAGACACAGAGACAATGGTATTTCATGATTTTTATCCATTGTTCGAGTGTAATGGCTTGTATATAGATATATTTCCGTTGGGTGGTTATGACCCTGAACATCAGCCGGAAGAATTTTGGGAAAGAAATAAAGAACTTGAGAAACAATGGGTGCAGTATTATTGCATACGGGATATATTTGGAGACAGGATTCCGGACATCAGACCGGATATATACAAAGAGAGATACGAGTTTTCGTATTATGAAAGTGAGATGGTAGGTGCGAGACATCTTATTCCTAAGATAGCTCAATGGTGTGTACCAAGAAAGATTTATGAAAACACGGTCGAAGTAGAATTTGAAAAAGAAATGTTTGATGCTCCGCAGGGATGGGATGAACTCCTGAAAGTTCGATATGGTGACTATATGAAATTGCCACCAAAAGAACAGCAGCATGGTCATTATTTTGATGCGTATATTTTAAATGACTGATGGTAATTGGGAGAAAAATAAAATACACATGAAAGCAGGGATTTGTATGCGTAAATTTATTGGTTATGTTCTCACTTGTTGTCTTGGATTTGCAGCAGGTGTAACCGTAATGAGGATAGAAAAATTTGAGTCTGATGAAAAATTAAATTCAAGGTGTGAAAAATTTTTAAGCTATTATACTATGCTCAATCTGTGGATGAAGATAAAACAGGAGGGGCGTTCGCTTGACGACTTTTTTGTGGATAACAATTATTCGGATATAGCGATTTATGGGATGGGAGAAATGGGACAGAGATTAGCAGAAGAATTATTGAATGGCAGTGTAAACATAAGATATGCGATTGATAAAAATATGAAAGAGCCGTATAAAGGGATAAATGTCATGGATAATGAAGGAGAATTTGAACCTGTAGATGCTGTTGTAGTAACGGCAACTTATGATTTTGAATCTATAAAAAAACAACTTCAAAAGAAAATTGCAGTTCCTGTAATATCATTAAATGAGATTGTTTTTGAACTGAGAAACCGGGGGAAAAGCAATGAAAAAATATAAAGTCGGTTATACACAGGGAGTATATGATATGTTCCATGTCGGTCATCTGAATCTTATAAACCATGCAAAAGAATTTTGTGATTTTCTTATTGTGGGAGTCAATTCAGATGCATTGGTAAAAAGTTATAAAAATAAACAGACTGTGATAAATGAAAATGACCGTTGGTTTATTGTTTCTAATATCAAGGCTGTTGATAAATGTCTGATAGTATCAACATTAGATAAAGAGGAATTATATCACAAACTTAAGTTTGATGCTGTTTTTATAGGCGATGACTGGAAAGGGTCAGAAAGATGGGAAAAGACGGAAAAGACATTAGCAGCGTACAATGTTGATGTTATTTATCTTCCGCATACACCGGACATAAGCAGTACTATTCTGCGTGGATGTCATGGCAATGCTATTGATGATATTAAAAATGGACAAGGAGAAAATAAAAATAAAGGGGAGATATAATGTTGGAAAAAATAATAGATATATTGGCAGGAATTGAGAATTATGACAGGCGGGCAGAAGAACTTATAAAGAAATCATTGAAGTTATATAAGACCGGAAAGACCATTGATAAACTGTATGCCTTGAGATTGTATAATTATATCAGAAAAAAGTACTGTTGCGATATATTCCCTGGTGTGACGGTTGGAAAAAGACTGTATATCGCTCATGCACAGAGCATATTGATAGGAAAGACTTCGGTAATAGGAAATGATTGTAAAATATATCCAAATGTATATATAGTAGCAGGTCTTAAAGATGACGATTATAGAACGGGACTAAGGATAAGGCGTCATCCAAAGATAGGAAACAACTGTGTCATTGGATGTGGGGCGAAAATAGTAGGTGCCATAGAGATAGGAAACAATGTAACGATAGCGGCAGGAGCAATCGTTACAAAAGATGTACCGGATAATACGATGGTAAGAGGGATAAATATTCAGAAAAGTAATTAAAACAAAGTGCCAAGACTATCGGAAACCTTGGTTTTGTGAGATAAATTAGAATAAACCTCAGTTTATAGTATATTATAATACAAAGATAGCATAGCCACATAAGTTTATAGCAATAAAAAAACAGATGCTTTAAATTAAACATCTGTTTTTTTGATGTATAGGAAAATGCACATAACATAGTGTGATGCCTCCAAGAATTGCAAAGCAATTCCTGGAGGGTAAAACGCTGTTTTTTCCTGTTTTGTTGTTATTATATTTATTATATTTGGCTGTTTCTATTTCTTTGCCATATTCATCGATATATCAGTCAGACGATGTGCTGTGACATTTTGAAAACTGTATTTAAGTCCGTCTTCTAGTACATATGAAGTTATTTCTTCGCTGTCTATTACTTCGCCTGTTACTTCATCTTTTGTTTCAGTAACGGTAGTTTTTACAGTATAAGGCATAGGCACAGTAACTATGGTAGTTTCACCGGCTGCCGCTGTGACGCTTTCAGCATAAATATCATAAGGTTTTGTTCCAGTCTTAAACAGCAGTTCAAAAGATACATCAATGTTGTCGATGGATTTGTTTTCAATAGTCACATCAACAGTAGGCTCATCGGTGAGGTTTCCGTATTCATCAAGATATTCATCAAGATGGTTAAGGTCGATGGAAATTCCGGTAATAGAATAGTCATAAGTTTCATAGTTTGCCTCTGATTTAGCCTCGCTGTATGAAAAAGTAGAATTATCTTCCTGTACACTTACATAAAACTGTGTTTTAGATAAATCTATCTGTGACAGTAGTTCGGAGTCTATTTTTACTGCCAGATGCTGCGTTTCATTAGGCATTATCGACAATAGTGCGGACTCATCGGTATAAATCTGTTCATTGTCACTGTTGTAGAATGTAGAGTTTACGGTGACCGTGCTGAGTGTTATGGCATTGTTGTTTGTAATGTTTAATTCAGCATGACCGAGATATTTAACTGTTGACGCACTGACAGAAACATTTTGGGCATATGTACGCAGTTCTTCTTCGTAGTCTCTCTCAACAAATGTCGATGCACTTATGAGAGGATTAAGCTGAGCAGCAGTTACAAGGCAAATATTTTTGAGTGATGTATCCGTGTAGTAAGGAAGCTGATATGTCGAAGTTGTACTTCCTGAAGCCTGTACAGATACTGAGTCTGCAATAGTATCAACAATCTTACTTTCAGCATTGTATAAATATACTAAATAAGATACCGTTGTAATATTGTCAGAACTGTTATTTACTGTGACAGGGATTGTAAGATGCTCCAAATCTGTATCACCTATACTTACATTTATAAGGTTTGAATCGACGGTCTTGTAGCTTCCCTGGGCTGATTCTTCATTAGTGACAGATAATGTGATATCTGTATCGGCAGCAGAAACATCGTATGGGTCATCAAGTTTTGAAGTGTCAACAGTTATGTATCGTTTCTCATTTGGTGCTATATCAGACTGTACAGAGCTGTCAGTAAGGATATTATAATTGTCTTTTTCATCTGCAGACGCTTTTTTTACATCTGAACTGTAAAAAGTACTGCTTATATTGAGTGTGTTTATCCAATCTGTACTCGTATTTGTAAGTGTGATAAGTATATGACCATAAAATGCCTGTACCTTTGCAGTTACTTTGCCTGCCAATGCATCGAGTGCAGTATCATCTGTCGAATCGACAACAGGTGTGACCACCTGAGCTTTTGTCTGGATTATTGAAGGTGCCGTGGCAGCAGGCTTTTTGGTAGGTAAGGCCGTTGCCGTAGGAACGGGTGCATTTGTTGTACCGGGTGTCTGTGAAGTGCCAGGCGTATCAGGCTTGTTCGTATCTGTTGAAGGCTGTGAAGATGCCGTACCCGGAGCGGCGGATGTACCCGGAGCAGCGGAAGTGTCAGGTGTTGATGGAAATAACGGTTTTTTAGTCGTGATAGGAACGGGCGTGTTTACAACAGGTGTAGCTGACGCAGACGGTTTTTGGGTCACAGATGGTTTTTTAGTCGGTGTTGTGTCAGGTTTTACTGTGACTTTTGGCACTGATGTTGTATCTGCATCGTCGGTATCAGGGCTTGCAGTTGCCTTTGATGTAGGTGCAGGTGTCTTTTTTACGCTTGGTTTTTTGGTAGCTTTCACAGACTTTTTCTTCTTTACGGTAAGTTTGCATTTATATTTTTTCTTGCCGTATTTTGCGTAGATATTACACTTACCGTTCTTTTTTGCAGTAATCTTACCTTTCTTATTAACAGTAGCAATTTTTTTGTTGGAACTGCTCCATTTTATCTTTGATTTCTTTTTGGCACTTACACCTGAGAGTTTTAAGGTGTAAGTTTTCTTAACATATAATGAAAGTGTCGATTTGTTAAGTTTTATCTTTTTGCGGGCGGCAAAAGCCGTACTTCCCGGAAAAGATAAAGATGAAATAATGACAGACAATGCTATCATCAAAGATAAAAGAGTGTTTTTCTTCTTCATATGCATATCCTCCGTTTGTAATTTATGCTTCTATTCTAATAGGAAAATAGAACAAAAGTCAACAATATAATGCCATATTAAGGGAATAATACGGCAAAAAAAGGACCGTTAAAAAAGTAGGGAGTATTTTTGAAAAAAAATAAAAAAAAGCTAAATGTTTTATTTTTTATGTCGAAATACATATTGTAAGATTATATGTCCCTTGTTCCAAGGACGATGCGTGGGGACAAAAAAACAACAAAAACAAGGAGGTTTTCGTTATGAAATTAGGAAAATTACTTTTAGGAGCAGGAGTTGTCACTTCTGCACTGGCTGTATCTGCCGGATTTGGAGTCCAGAGCGCTTCAGCAGAAGATGCTGCTACAGCTATTGATATCGCAAAAATCGCGATAAACTACGGCGAGCAGAATATTGTAGTAAAAGAAGCTGCTAGTGACACAGCAGACAAAAAATTATATGTAGGTATCGGTACTTACAGTGCCAAGACACCTACAGATGTCAAAGTTAAGAAATGGATTGAGTATGATAATGACACGACAAATGGTGTGACTATTGATACATCATCATTAGCAGTTACAAAGACACAGTATGTTGTTATAAAAGGTGACAAAAACACTAAAGAAGTTGCTATACAGTTAGCAGCTACACCAAGCAAACTTGCAGCATCTATCGACTATACTGACCCTGCAGCACCTGCACTTTCACTTAAAGATATTACTAAAGGAAAGAGTTCAGCTACAGCAGTGAAAAATGTAGAGTTTTCAGTAGCAAACGGAAGTAAATATACTACATATACAGCTAAAACAGATAGTGCAGCGGGCACAGATCTTACTAAGTATCAGAAACTCGGTGCAACACTTAAAGTACGCCAGGCTGCTTCAACAGATATCGATGCGCTTGACAAAACTGATAGTACTGGAAATTGTAAAGAAGTTGATATCAAGTTAAATGGTGAGGCTGCAAAAGCATATGCAGCTACAGGTACATTCGCAAGCAAAGAGTTAAAAGTAAAAGTTGCTAAGCTTGCATCAGGTCCTAAGATTACAGTAAACTACACAAAGAACACTGTTTCTATACCAAAGACAGCAGAGTACAGAACAGCAGTAGGTGTTTTTGCAAATGACCTCGTTAAGGGTGCAACAAAGAATACAGTCGTTGTACCATTGGCTGAGTTTAAGCAGGATGCAGCATTTACACTTGATGTCCGCACAGCAGCAAAGACAAATGATAAAGATAAGACAAAGTCTAAATCAGCATCAAACATCACAGAAGTAGTAGTTCCAGCAAGCACTAAATGCGTATCAAAAGTAGCAGGTGCTTCTGCTGATACAGATGCAGAGATTGATAAGACTAACTTTGGAACAGCAGATCTTGAGAAAGTTACTGCAAATGGAAAGGTTACTTTAAAATACACAGGTGTAGGAAAAACTACAGCTACATTGACAAATGCCGATACTGAAAATGCATATGATGTCTATGTAACAACAGACTCTACAGTAGGATTTGCAGGTGCTGAAAATGCATATGTAGCTCCTGCATCTACAGTAACAGGTGCAAAGAAGCTTGCAGCAGGAAAGACATTAAAGCTTACAAAACTCAAAGACGGAGACAAGATCTTTATCCGTGTAGCAGGTAATGCAAAGAAGAAGACATTTGCTTCTGAGTATGGTGCATTTGGTACAGTTAAGCTTCCGGTAGCGACACCAGCACCGACAGCAACTGCTACAAGTAAATAAAAATAGTGACACTGCTTCACAGAATAGTGGCAATTAAGACTAATTTACAGCAGAGTCAGATAAAGCTTTGAAAAAAGTTTTTATATGATAAGAGGATTGTTATAGAGTGGATATTATGAAATTTGATATTTGACTTTTGATGATCGTTACATATAACACTTCAGGATGTGGAGATTATATATCGAAACATTCTGAAGTGCTTTTTTTAGCATAATCATGTCGGGATTTAAGGTAAAAGTAAATATAATTTTGCGTTATCAGTCTTTTGATTATGGCGATGAATTATGTTAAAATTCATGGAGGAAATAAATATAATGGATAAAAAAAACAAAGGAATATATTTTATCATAATAGCATTGTTTTTGGCGATATGTGTAGTGTTTTTTATATTTCTCGGAAAAGAAGGGAAAAATACATCAAAAGATAATGCGGATGCGACATCAGATGGTACTGACTATTCTGCCATGAACGGGCAGTATGACGAAAGCCTTGGCGGAGTATTAAACGATGGTGTGGTTTATGAGATTACTGATGAGAAAAAAATGTTAATGTCAGCTAAAACTTATTATAATAATGACTTGGAAAAGTTTGAAATACCGGATGAGGTCACATATAAAGAGAAAAAATATAAAGTTACTGAAATCCAGAAAGCTGCATTTGAGTCAAATCAGTTTATGACTGAGATAAAAATAGGAAAAAATGTAACAAGGATAGGAAAAGAAGCTTTTTATTCATGCCCTTCATTGAAAACGGTCGATATGTCTAAAGGTGTAAAAAGCATCGGAGCAAGTGCGTTTGCCGAGTGTTCAAGTCTTGAAACGGTCAGTTTTTCAAAAAATCTTACGGATATAGGAAAAGAAGCTTTTTGTGACTGCACGGCACTAAAGAGCATTACAGTACCGGCTGGTGTAAAAGTGATGGGCGAAAGTGTATTTTTCGGATGTGACGGTTTGAAAGAATGTAAATTGGAAAACGGCATTGAGGTAATAGGTGCAAGTATGTTTACAAACTGTACTTCACTTGAAAAGATTGAATTGCCGGACTCAATACATTCAATAGGAAAAGAAGCTTTTTGGTCTTGCACATCCATAAAGGAGATGACAGTGCCTGAGAGTGTAAATACGGTGGGTGACAGTGCATTTTATGACAGTGGAATAGAGACCTTGAAGATATATTCAAAAGGAATCGCACCGACAGATAAGCTGCTGGATGGAGCAGATAATCTTGAGAAGCTGTATGTACCCGAACTTATGAGATCTCAGTATGAAGATTTTTATGATATAGTATCATTTGAGATATTGCAGTTAAAGAAGTAGGTGTGGAGTTGATACACACTTTATGTGAAAAGTGGGTGGAGATAAGGATAGGATATTTATTTGTTTAGCAGGTGATGCAAAGAAAAAGATATTAGGTTCTGACTATGTTGTAGTTAGGACAGTGAAGTTTACGGCGAAGTCAAAAATTAAAATTAAGGAGGAAAGTAAGCTGCTTATGTCGTAGTTGGAATAGCTAAGTTTACAGCAGCAACACCGGTGCCAACAGCTTTAGCAAGTACCGGTGCTTAATATTAAATTACGATTATGTCTTAATATAATTTAATGAATAGTACTTTAAATCCCCCCATTTGAAATGGGGGTTGCTAACTTATGGAATTATAATAATTGAAAAACACTCCAGAATGTGGATATGTAATGTATTGAAGCATTTTGGGGTGTTTTTTATTTGAGAGAGAAAACTATGCAGAAAACATAGATGAAAACCTATGCAGAAAATATAGATGGAAAAACTATGCAGAAAATATAGAGAAGGAAAAATATGCAGAAAGCATAGAGTGGGAAAGCTTCGCAGAAAACATATTGACGAACATTTGTTTATATGCTATGATGGAAATACAAAAACAAACAAATGTTTGTAAAAGTAGGAGAAAACATTGCATTTTTATTATATGGTATGTATAATATAGGAAAGGAGACATTATGGGGAAAGAAAATGATATACAGTGGCATTTGGGATTTTGTGCAGCTATGGAACTGGAGCTTAGAGAGTACGCAGACAGACTGGAATTTCACAGGGAATATCCGCTAAGTAGAAAGCCGCTGCTTATAGATTTGCTTGTAGTGGAAAAAACAGGCGACTTTGAAATAGCGAACGATATAGGTCGGATATTTCAGAAACATAACATAATGGAGTATAAGTCTGAAAATGATACATTAAATGAAGACACATATTTCAAAGTAATGGCATACGCATATTTGTACAAAAGCAGTGAAAAATATGTAGGTGATATAGACATAAACAGCATCACGATTACGCTTGTAAGAGAAAGAAAACCTGAAAAGCTTTTGAGATGGTTTAAAGAAAACAGCTACAAAGTATATGAAAAAACGAGTGGCATATACTACATAGAAAAAGACGGATTTATAAAAACACAGGTAGTAGTCACGGCAGAAGTCGGAGAAAAAGAACATATATTCCTAAAGACACTGAAACGAGGACTGAAGAGAAGTACTGTAGATGATTTTTTAGATAAAGCATTTGAAATGCATGAGCCGTTTGAAAAAGATTGTATAAATTCATTGTTAGGGATAATGGTATCATCAAACCAAAAATTATTTGACAGTATAAAGAATGGAGGGACAGGTATTATGAATGATGTATTAAGAGAGTTTTTTAAGGAAGAGATAAAAGCTAATGAAGAGCAGGCGATGAACAGAGGCTGGAAAAAAGGAATGGAAAAAGGAATGGTAGAAGGGATGGAAAAAGGGATAGTGAAAGGAATTGAGAAAGGCAGAGAAGAAGGCAGAATAGAGGCTTTATACACGGATTGCAATATGTCAGTATCTGACATAGCAAAGAAAGTGTCAAAATCAGAGGATTATGTAAAAGAGATTATAAAGAAAATATCAGCAGCGTGTCTCTAAAGTTGTATATACAACAGAGTATCATATGAGGAAACCGACCTATCCCCCGATGGATTCCATCGGGGGATTTGAATAAAAAATTTTAAATCAAATGAAGTCGTTCTTCTATGTCCTTTTTGTGTTTTCTTCCAAGTGGAATGGAGTGTTTTCCAACCTGTATTATGAATGTTGATTTATCATATGAATAAAAATGATGCAGGTTTACGATATATTTTCTGTGGCATTGTATGAAATTGTCTGGAAATATATCAAGTAGTTCATTTATTGTCATATTTGTGAGTTTAATATTTGCGTCATGTGTGTAAACGACAGTTTCTTTGCTGGTTGAGTCAATGTAGTCTATGTCATCAAGCAGTAAATGGAGATATACACCATTACTGTCTTTTAAAGTTATCTTTTCTTTTTTGTTTTCTCTATGTTCACCTATTATATAGTCAAGTGTTTCTATGAGTTTATATGAGGTGAATGGTTTTACCAGATATGAGCTGCAATGTATCTCCTGAAGGGCAAAGAATATCCTATCAGGGAGTGCTGTCATATAAACTATCGGTGTGTAAAGGTAATGCTCGATGCTTCGTATATATTTTCCAAAATCAAGTCCGTCACAGTCCAGATCATTTTCGTTTTCATGCTTTAACTCAATATCAAGTAAAAAAAGATCAAAACATTTTGTTGATGTAAGGTTGCAGGCTTCTTTATATGTACCGGCTATAAAAATCTGCCAGTCTTTATAGTGTTCATTTATTATTTTGCTGACAGCTTTCTGCTGTTCATAGTCATCTTCTAAAATAAGTACCGTAAACATAATCATCCTCATTCCTGAGCAACTTTTTTGGGGGATAGATACCGTAAAAGCAATTTGTTTTTTGCTCTGAAACTAATTGCTGTATTTCTCAAATCAATATCGTAGTCAAAATTTTACTTTATTTAATACAAGTATATTTAAACACTATTATATCACAGATTCATTCATTTTACAAAATTGCAATTCAGACCAGAATATATGTATTTCAGACCAAATTATGCGAAAAGTGTTGAGCTTTAGGTGAAAATGAGTAAAATAAAAAATGTAAAAAGTCATTGAGAAAGTCTAGTTGCCGGTGACAGTGAAAGTGTGAGCAGCAACTAAGTTAATGATGATTAAGAGAGACAAGATTGAAAGATTAACGGGTAGAAGCCGTTGATGATACTTATAGTGTGAACGGCAGCTAAATCTTTCAAGGATAAAAAGGGTATTGGAAAGGGTTATGGTGTTTTATCACGGTTGTATAAATGTCTGCTGCATCGGGTAATGTAGCTGGTAAGTCTCTCATACATATAAGTGTAGGACATCATATAAAAGGTATGATTGAAAATAGGGAGTCGGGAAAATTTAAAGGGTAGAAAAAAGGGTAGAGAAATGATGAAATTATTTTTGACTGATTTCATCATTTTTTTTATGTATAGTAAAATGTTTGTTCAGAAAAACCCCGTAAAAATTACAAAAGTGTGCATACTTTTTGATACATAAATACGAACGCTTATGTATTTGTTATATGTTGGAGAATGTATGGTATGGAAAAAGTTATTTTTAATACTATATATAAAAAGTGTGCATAAATGGAGGTATATATGGACGAAAAATATATGCGGCGTGCTATAGAACTTGCCACAAAAGGTGTCGGAAAGGTTTCTCCTAATCCTCTTGTCGGAGCAGTTATAGTTAAGGACGGCAAAGTGATAGCAGAAGGCTATCATGCAAAATACGGTGCTCTTCATGCAGAGAGAGATGCTTTTTCAAAGTTAAGAGAGAGTGCAAAGGGAGCGGATATGTATGTGACATTGGAACCGTGCTGTCACTATGGAAAACAGCCGCCCTGCACACAGGCTATTATTGAGAATGGCATTAAGAATGTTTATGTTGGTTCTGATGACCCAAACGAGCTTGTTGCAGGAAAAGGCATAAAGCAGCTTAAAGATGCCGGTATAAATGTTGTGACAGGAGTTTTGAAACCGGAGTGTGATGCTCTAAATCCTGTATTTTTCCACTACATAACTCATAAAACACCATATGTCGTGATGAAATATGCAATGACGCTTGACGGAAAGACAGCGTGTGACAATGGAGAGAGCAAGTGGATAACTTCAGAAACGGCTAGAGAAAATGTGCAATATACTAGAAATGCACTTAAAGGAATAATGGTGGGTGTAGGAACTGTTATCAATGATAATCCAAATCTTACCTGCCGTATTGATGGAGGTGTAAATCCAGTCCGTATAATATGTGACAGCAATTTGAGAACACCAAAAGATTGCAACATCGTTAGGACTGCATTTGAAGTTCCAACTATCATAGCTACTGTTTCAGAAGATGAAAAACTTATTAAATTTTTTGAACAGCATGGGATAGATGTCATAAAGACGGCAAAACAGGATAACAGAGTTGACCTTTGTGACCTTATGTTAAAACTCGGTGAGAGAAAAATAGACGGCTTGCTGCTTGAGGGCGGTGGAACATTAAATATGAGTGCATTAAAAGCAGGAATAGTAAATCACATTCAGGCATATATAGCACCAAAAATATTTGGTGGGAGCGGCATATACAACCCGGTGAAAGGTGAAAGTGTGTCGGTTCCGTCAGAAGCATATATATGTAAAAATATAAATATTACGCATATAGGTGATGACATTCTTATAGACTGTGATGTTTAAAAGGCTGTTATGAAAACAAAATAATGAGTTTTAAACATATATAAGATATGTTTAAATAGTTAAAAACAGAAAGAAGTGATTAAAATTTTTACCGGAATAGTTGAGGAAACAGGGAAAATAGAATCGGTTGCAAATGGTAATAAATCTGCCATTATTACGATAATTGCAGACAAAGTGCTTAAAGGCACTAAAATCGGTGACAGCATAGCGGTGAACGGAGTGTGCCTGACGGTTACTTCAATAAGCGGAAATAAATTTACGGCTGATGTTATGGCTGAGACGATAAGACGAAGTTCTCTTGGTACTTTAAAACATGGAAGCAAAGTCAATCTTGAACGGGCGATGGCAGCTGACGGCAGATTTGGCGGTCATATAGTGTCGGGTCATATTGACGGCACAGGAGTTATACGCTCACTGGAGCGTGAGGATAATGCCGTATGGGTTGAGATAGAGACACCTGACAAACTGCTCAAATATATTGTTGAAAAGGGTTCTATTGCAATCGATGGCATAAGTCTCACGGTGGCAAAACTTACGGATGACAGTTTTTCGGTATCGGTAATACCACACACTGGTGAGGAGACAACACTTCTTGCCAAGAAACCGGGGGATATTGTAAATCTTGAGAATGATATAGTAGGAAAATATGTTGAGAGACTGATGAATTTTAACACTTCACAAAAATCACCGTTTGACAACAAAACTGCCACAAGTACAAAAAGTAATATAACAATGGATTTTCTTACTGAAAACGGCTTTTGATACTATGCATAAAAATGTATGCAGAAAGAGAGGTTTAAAATGGACAATAAATTTAATACTATTGATGAGATATTAGAGGATATAAAAAACGGCAAAATAGTAGTCATGATAGATGATGAGGACAGAGAAAATGAGGGCGATGTAATATGTGCCGCTGAGTTTGCCACGAATGAAAATGTAAACTTTATGGCAAGTTACGCAAAAGGACTTATCTGTATGCCAATGTCTGAGGAATACACCGAAAAGTTTTTGCTGCCACAGATGTGTGAAGTAAACACGGATAATCACTGTACGGCATTTACTGTTTCAATAGACCATGTTGACACAAAAACCGGTATTTCGGCATATGAGCGTTCGATAACGGCAATGAAGTTTGTTGAGGATGATGCAAAGCCGTCTGATTTCAGGACACCGGGTCATATGTTCCCATTAAAAGCAAAGAAAGGCGGTGTTTTGGAGAGAAACGGTCATACCGAAGCTACGGTGGATATTGTAAGACTTGCGGGACTTAAGCCGGTCGGACTTTGCTGCGAGATAATGAAAGATGACGGAACAATGGCAAGAACACCTGACCTTGTGGAGTTTGCAAAAAAACATGAACTTAAAATAGGAACGATAGCAGATCTTGTGCAGTACAGAAAAGAACATGAAGTTCTAGTGGAATGTGTTGCAAAAGCAAAGATGCCTACAAGATACGGCGAATTTACAATTTATGGTTATGTAAATAAATTAAATGGTGAACATCATGTTGCCCTTGTAAAAGGTGACATAACGGACGGCAAACCTGTTCTTTGCAGAGTACATTCAGAATGTCTTACGGGAGATGCTTTAGGCTCTGCAAGATGTGACTGCGGCCAGCAGTATGACGCTGCGATGAAGATGATAGCAAAAGAGGGCAGAGGAGTATTGCTCTATATGCGTCAGGAGGGCAGAGGAATAGGACTTATAAATAAGATAAGAGCCTATGAACTTCAGGATAAAGGGCGTGATACGGTCGAGGCAAATCTTGAACTCGGCTTTCCGGAAGATGCGAGAGATTATACGATAGGAACACAGATACTTGTAGACCTCGGTATCCATGAACTTAAACTTATGACAAACAATCCGTTAAAGGTTTACGGACTTGCGGGTTACAACCTTAAGATAGTAGAAAGAGTACCTATTGAAATGGAACCCGGCAAATACGATATGTTCTATCTTAAAACGAAAAAAGAGAAGATGGGACACCTGCTAAATATATGATATAAGTATTATCATTTCACTAAGAAAAAATTTGCGAAAGCGTGCCTGCGGGATTATTTCTAATAGCCTCGCAATCATCACAACATAATTAGTTTCGCAATCACTTAATCACCTATTATAAAAATTAAAGATAAGGAGATAAAAATTATGAGAACATTAAAGGGAAATTTAGTTGCAGCAGAAGGAATGAAAGTTGGTATTATTGGAGCGAGATTTAATGAATTTATCGTTTCCAAACTTATCTCAGGTGCAAGAGACGGTCTTGTGCGTCACGGTGTTGAGGATGACAATATCACATTTGCATGGGTACCGGGAGCTTTTGAAATTCCTGTTATTGCTAAGAAAATGGCTATGTCAGGAAAATATGATGCCGTTATATGTCTTGGTGCTGTTATAAGAGGTGCAACAAGCCACTATGACCTTGTGTGCAATGAAGCTGCAAAGGGAATTGCAAGTGTATCACTTGAATCAGGGATACCGGTACTTTTTGGTGTTGTCACAACAGACAATATTGAGCAGGCGATAGAGAGAGCCGGAACAAAGGCAGGAAACAAAGGCTATGACTGTGCGCTTAGTGCTATTGAAATGGCAAATTTGACAAAACAGTTATAATCATCTAAAATACCCATAGCTATTATTGTTTAAATTTTTCACACCAAAGATTTGTGTCTGTGCACACTTGACACAAACTTGATTAAAAAATATGTGCAGAAATGAGGAATAAAATGTTTCAAAATTTATATCCCAGTGAGGATTATGACTCGGCGTACCAAATAGACTATGAGGGTTTTTATGATAAGGGTTATCGAGGAATACTCTTTGATGTTGACAATACTCTGGTGGAGCATGACCAGCCGGTTACGCTTCCTGCTATCGAGTTGTTTGAAAATCTCAAGGAGATGGGTTTTAAAACATGTATCATATCAAATAACAAGGACTATAGGGTGAAACCGCTTGCTGATGCATTAGAGTCTGAGTATGTATATAAAGCCGGAAAGCCATCAAAAGCAGGCTATGAAAAGGGTATGGAGATTATGGGAACAAACCGTGAAAATACTCTTTTTATAGGCGACCAGATTTTTACAGACATCTGGGGGGCAAATAAAGCAGGTATTCATTCAATACTTGTAAAACCGATAGCAAAGCATGAAGAAATTCAGATAGTGCTTAAACGCAAGTTAGAAAAGATAGTACTTGGCGAATACAATAAGACAAAAAGAAAGGCTCAGGCTTAGCATAATAACTGTTTAAGGCTTAATAAAAAAGAGCAAAACCAGCTTAACATACAAAAATATAAAGAGATAGAAAAACATAGTATAATATTGCTTTTCTATCTCTTTTTGCCTGCCATATATAAAGTATTAGGCAAGATAGTATTCTGCGGTATCAGTTAAATACAAAATTTTTATATCAAACATAGTGAAAATATTTATATATATTATGTATTATACAATATGCAGAAATCTCTCTACTTTTGCTGATATTATCCACGGTGCCGGCTGCTGCTTGAACATATTATTACTTTCTAAGGTTGATACACTTACCTGTATTATCTCAGGATTTATTATGCCAAAGGGTTCTAAAGTATTTTTTATACCTGCTGCCACTGTAAAATCAAGTGTATAGATTACTATACGGACTTTTGGATTTACCCTTATAAAATAATCGAGTTCCTGATCCATGCTTGCAGATGCTACCATAAAAATAACATCCGGTACGGGACAGTCTTTCATGGTTTTCTCATCGACATGGTCGACAATATTTATATTGTGCAGACAGAAGTGTTCGATATTGTCCTCAAGAGTGTTTCTGTCTGCACTGCTGTACTCAACGGCTGTAACATTGCCCTCAGATGCGAGCATAGCTGCTTCTATGGCGATACTCTCTCCACTTATAACACAGATATTATCCTGTGGTGCTATAGTCATTTTATTTAGAATGATAGAACGTATCTCACTTCCTACATAATGTATAGAGCCTTTTTGGAAAAGCTCATTTGAAAGTCCTATCTTTGCCGTATTTCTTGCGGCTTTATTGATTATCAGCATACCTGCTGATGCATTTATGCCACGGTTTATCATATCGGAAACCTTTTTGTGATAGATTTTGCCAATGGGGACATTGCCTTCGTTAAACCATACCTCACAATCACCTAGTCCTGCGTTCCAAAGACGATAAAATATATCATCATCGCCAGCCTTTGTAAAGACGAGTGTTGTCCTGTGGGCTTCGACTGTTGGAACAACATTTTTATTTTTTCTTGTAATATCAAGAATTTTTACATGTTCAAGGTCGATAAGTGTACCGTTTGAAAAAAAGTTAAGCCATGCAAGAATCGTTTCATTTGAAAAAGTGTTATTATCCATACCTTAAATTCACCTCATTGATATTTAATTTGAAAATTGATATTTAATTTGTGACAATTTTATAGTATAATCATATGATGTTAGGGTCAAAAGTAGATAGCAATGCATGTTTATGTACAGACCTATATCTGGTGGCTGCCTAAACATCATCATGTAATCATGAGAAAATATGAATAATGTATAAATTTCTCATGATTGGTAAGTTTGATTATTTTACAAAGCTGTATAATATCTGTAAATTTAAGAACTATTATACCACAGATTTGTAATGCTATAAACCCTGTTTTTAGGGTTAATATTGATAATGTTTAAAACATCTGCCAAAGCTGATGGAAAAATAGCCGGTGATTTAACATTAACCGGCATAAAATTAAAATAACCGGAGGATACGGATAATGAGTGAAAAAGTTGAAATGTGGGATATTTATGATAAAGATAAGAAAAGAACCGGACGCACGATGAAAAGAAATGACTGGTCTCTTGAGGATGGAGAATACCATCTTACGGTTCTCGGTGTCATAAAAAGACCTGACGGAAAGTTTCTTATAACAAAGCGTGCAATGGATAAGGCATGGGCACCGGGCTGGTGGGAAATATCAGGCGGAGCAGCTATGGCAGGAGAGGACTCAGAGGATGCAATAAAGAGAGAAATCCTTGAGGAAACGGGGCTTGATGTAAACGGTGCCAAAGGCGGCTTTTTATTCTCATACCACAGGGAAAATCCGTCGGAGGGTGATAATTATTTTGTAGATGTTTACAGATTTGAAATGGATTTTACTGATTCAGATATAAAACTTCAGGATGCAGAGACAAAAGATTTTATGATAACCGATGTAAATAAAATTAAAGAATTTGCAAATGAGGGAATATTTTTACATTATGACAGCATTAAGGAGGCTTTTGAGTAGATATGCGTTACTATTATCCTGATTATTTTAAAGATTTTGTCTGTATTGGAGGAAAAGCCTGTTCAGACAGTTGTTGTCATATATGGCAGATTACCGTTGACAAAAAAACACTTAGAAAGTATAAACATGTTACCGGTGAACTGGGAAAGCGTATGGCAGAAAAGATAGACCAAAAAACCGGAGATATATGTCCACACGGTGAGGAAAACAGATGCGAATTTTTAAACGAGGACAATCTCTGCGACATTGTTGCCGAGCTTGGTGAGGATTACCTTTGTGAGACTTGTTATACGCATCCGCGTCATGAAGAGGTATATCCTAATGTGAGAGAGCGTTCACTTGCGATAACCTGTCCGATAGCGTGCAGACAGCTTCTGGAGAGAAAAGAGCCAGTACGGATAATTTATGAAGACACTGATGAGCCGGGCGATAAAGACAAGAAATTTGACTATGAACTTTTTGATGTTTTACTTAAAACAAGAGACAATCTTTTGAAATTACAGCAGGACAGAGAACTTACAATTTCACAGAGGATGGCTCTCTCTCTCGGAATATCACATGATATAGAAAGACGCATAAGAGCAAGAAGTTTAAGAAATAAAAATACCGGTTTTTTAGATAAGCTGTTTGCAAAGAAAAATAGTTTTACTGATGAGGAATTAGGGGATATTGAAAAAATATTAAAATATTATAAAAAATCAGATGCATTTGAAAAAATGTGCAAAAATATCGAAAATAGCGAGGAATCTGACTGGTTTATGTTAGATGACGAGGAGGATAAGAAAAAAATACTCAGCGATATGATATTTACGCTTTGTACTATGGAAGCATTAAAACCTACATGGATTCCGTATCTTCAGAGTGTCCTCAATATAAGGCAGCAGATGGATAACAAGGAATATCTTGAGTCATATAAAGAATTTGAAGCAGTCACGGATGATATTGAGATAGAGCAGTTACTTTTTTATTTCACATATGTTTACTGCTGTCAGTCAGCTTATGACGGAGCACTTCTTGCCAAGATAAAGATGGCTGTTGTCAACACGCTTATCATAAAGGAATTGTGGTTTATGTGCTGGCTTGAAAATGATAAGACTCTTACAATGGAGGACAAGGTTGAATATGCCCATTGGTTTGTAAGGGAGGTCGAAAACTCCGATGAAAATATGGAACAGTGGGACAGCCTTATGCAGAGAAATCCAAGATTTTCACTTGATAATATTTTTAAGCTGCTGTAAAAATGATAAATTCTATTATAAAAATAACAGTCAGATATAAGACTAAATATTTTTAAAATGTTTATATTCGTTTGAAAAAGGTATGCAGACCAGGATTTGCATTTACCTGTCAGAAGTGGTAAATTTAACTGGTCAGTTTATGATGACTGGTGCAAAAGTTCAGATATTACCCCATCTGTTCTTGTTGGCGTCAGAGGGTATAAAGATTTGGCTGAATCGGTAGATTATATGGAAAAGAACCATATATATCCGTTCAAATAAAAAAGAGCAAAACCAGCGTTTTGCTTTTTAATAAAAAATATGAGGTGAATTATGATTTCTAGTGGTATGGTTAATTTGATAATGCAGATGGCGGTTCTCGGTTTTGTGATACCGTTCGTCTTTATTCTGGCATGGAAAGTAAGGACTAAAAAAAGTATAGTTCCGTCATTTGTGGGCATGGGAGTATTTCTTTTGTTTACTTTCTGCTTTGAGTCTGTTCCTAATATGATATTTCTACATACTAAAAATCCAATTTCGGAGTTTATAACCGGAAATGCCATTGCTTATGCATTATATGTAAGTCTGATGGCAGCAGTTTTTGAGGAGGCGGGAAGATTTGTCGCTTTTAAGTTTTTCCTTACTAAACACACAGACGATAATGAGACAGCTATATCATATGGTCTTGGACATGGAGGTATTGAGTGTATAATAGCACTTGGTATTACACAGCTTCAATACTATGCCTACGCTCAGCTTATAAATCAAAATAAAATTGACACAGTCATAAATACATTGCCTGACAAGGCTTCAAAGACCGCAATGATGGAACTTATAAATGCAATAAAGGATATGACTCTTAGTGAAAGCCTGCTTGCAGGTGGACAGAGATTTTTCATAATGTTTTTGCAGGTAGCACTGTCTGTCCTTGTGTTTAAAGCCGTCAGGGAAGTTAATAACAACCGTTATATCGCTATTGCGATAGTATTACATACGCTGGGAAATATACCGGCGGCACTTTACCAGAGGGATGTGTGTCCGAGACTCGGTTCTGAACTGTTTTCCATAGCATATTCTATCGTGGTATGCATTTTTGCTTACAATGTATATAAGAGTCTGCCGAAAAAGAAAACTGTAAGCAAAGAAAAAGATTTTGATATTGCAGGAAAGAAACTCGGATGAAATACCGTGAGCGGCATTAAAAATATCTGTAAAATATTTTTGAGAAAGTATGTCAAAATAGTTTGTGGGAAAACAGATGTAAAAAATTAAGAATTTTGTAAAAAACATGTAAGGTTCACACATTGACAAAAATGGCAGAATACAGTTATTATAGTAGCTGGTGCATATTGACTCTTTAAATTCAGATATTTAAGGCAGAAATATTTTGGTGCATTATTTTAAATCAAAAAAATTTGGAAGGTTTATAAGATGTTATATAGATATTTTAGATTTAACAAAAAAAGAGTGGTGGTATTTGCAATACTTCTTATAATTATATTGAGCATACAGGTATTTCTTACCGGTTCTCTTATGTCAGAACAGTCAGTTACTACTGAGGCTGGTAATACAAACAGTGCAGTTATAGGAATTATTGACAACGAAGAGATAATAAGGCAGAAATTTTCATTTAACAGAAAGGTTGTGCTTTCACGTTTTGTTTTAAGTTTTGGTTCATTTGAGAGAAATGATGTTGGGGATACACTTCATATCCAGATGACAGATGGAAATAATAATATTGTATATAATACAGATATTTCAGTTGATAAGATTAAGGCAAATCAGGACTATCCGATAAAGATGGATAATACAGTTACGATTCCTAAGGGTGTTACCTGCTGTATAAGAATAACTTGCAGCTCTAAGGGAAATTCGTATGCGGCAATTCCTACATTAAATACGACAAATCGTACTAATCCAAATACTTATATGTCAACACTTAAAATGCAGACACATGCAAAATCACTTAACATCCGTTATACATACCGTTTCAGGCAGGTGTACCCGCTGATTGTTATGTTGATTGAAATATTGATATTGTTTGTATTATGTTTTGAACATATATCAGATATGGCTGCTGTTTACAGAAAGAGATATTTAAGAGAACTTAAAAAGAAAAAACAGCATGAAAATACAGCCGGGAACGGTGAGCAGAAAAATGACAAAATTAAAAGTCAGGATGCCAAGATTAAATATTCTAAAAAGGCAATGTTTGACAAGGAAAAGGATAAGAAGAAAAAGGCATATATTAAAAAGCATAATAAAAAACAGGAGTATGGCAAAAAACATACAGTTAGTGTTAAAGGCATTGTAAAATGGTGTCTTGCACACAAAAAATTTATTGTCATTGTACGAAAAACGGCATTTGTCTTAAATCCGCTTATCGTATTTTTAATGCTTGAGTCAATGAACGGTTCGCTTGAACTTATGCGTCCGGGTGTGTGGCCGTTTACATGGCTGTTACTGTTTTCAATCGAGCTTCTGATATATGGTATATGCCGCAGGGCATCACTTTCAATGCTCATACTTAACTTTGTGATGTTCCCTATCGGTCTTGCAAACCTGTTTATTATGAATGTACGAGGAACACCTTTTTTACCGGCTGATATACTTGGTGTGGCGACTGCAACAGAGGTTGCTGACCATTATACATTCAGCTTATCACCGGCACAGTTTATAATAGTTCCGGCATTCTTTATATGGAATTTGTTTGTTTTCAGGATAGCAATTAAAAAACAGCCGAAAGAAACTCTTAAGATTAATATAATAAGAAGAGCTGTTCCTGTTTTTGCCGGAATGATTTTGATAGGTATAATGTATAATACTCCTATTCTTGAGGCGTGTAAGATTACTGATGATGTCTGGAATAAAGTGGGTTCATGCCAGAAAAACGGATTTTACATGAATTATTTTATAAACCTGCATTATCTTAAGGTTTCAAAACCTGCCGGATATTCACAGGAAAAGGCAAAAAAGATAATAGCTGAAACAAAAAAAGATAATGTTACATCGGTAGAGGAGACTTCATCGAGAAAGGTTATCTCAAACAGTGACTTTAAGACCAATACGACTCTTAATGGCAAAAAGCCTAACATTATCTATATAATGAATGAGAGTCTTGCGGATTTTTCAAAAATAGGAAAAGTTAATTATAACAGAGATCCATTAGAGTTTATACACAGCATGAAAGATAATACTATATCAGGTCTTGATTATGTATCTGTTTTTGGAGCTGGTACAAGTAACTCTGAATTTGAAGCCATGACGGGAAATACAATGAAATTTTTCCCAAGTGGATGTAATGTTTATCAGCAATTTATGCACGACTCAACATATTCGATTTCACAGTATTTAAAGACTCTCGGATATGATTGTGATGCGATACATCCAAGTAGTGCTAAGAACTGGAACAGAATAGCGACCTACAACAGTATGAAGTGTAACAAGTTCATATCTATAGATGACTTTAAAAACCCTGAGTATATACGCTATATCAGTGATAAAGAAAGTTATAAAAAGTTGATAGAACTTTATAACAAGCGTGATAAGAGTAAGCCTTTATTCTTGTTTAATGTAACTATTCAGAATCATGGAGGTTATCTTACAAATACAAACTGGAAAGAACCGGTAGAGGTTGAAGGCAAGTATTATACGGAAACAAATGAATATCTTTCTTCGACGAAAGAGTCTGACAATGCTTTTAAGTATCTTATTGATTATTTCAAGAAGCAGGATGAGCCGACGATCATATGTATGTTCGGAGATCATCAGCCTTCTATCGAGACAGAATTTTATGAGGAGCTGTTAGGCAAAAAACAGGATGAGTGGGAGATTTCGGATATTCAGAAAAGATATGCGACACCTTTTGTACTGTGGGCAAATTATGATATAGGAAGTGCGTCAGATGTAGTTATTGGCAATAATACTCTTGAAAATATGCTTTTAAAGGCAGCTGGAATAGAGCTTCCAACATACAATAAATATGTTGAAAAAGTGTCTCAGACTATCCCTGTCATGAATGTAAACGGTTATATGGATAATGACGGTAACTGGCACAATTATGGAAGTGATGAGCCAGACAATATAAAGAAACTGCTTGACGATTATGATATACTACAGTATGGTTATTATAGTGATACTGATAAAGAAAAATTGTTTGGCAAATAAAATAGAGGTTTAAAAGACTTAAGTGGAGGTAGAAATGGCAACTGACAACAGTAATATTGAAAAATTATTAGATGAAATGAAGAAAAACCAGTCAAATGAGCTGGCAGCACAACTTACTGAGGCACTAGGAAAGGCATTTGTATATGTACCTGCAACGATGCCAAAAGATACAGATCCTGCAATATTAAAGAAAATGATGGAAAATCCCGGTGTTGAATCACCTATACCTGATGGAGCACAGCCACAGCCTTGTGTTCTCCAGAATGACAATGGCTCAAAGTTCTTTCCGGTATTTACATCAGAGGAGGAGATGGAGAAAGGAAAGGGTGTACCTAAGTTCCCTATCACATTAAATCTTCCTTTTAAAGCATGTCTTGATATAATGTCATCAATAGAGGACATTACGGCAGCCGTTATAAACCCTTTTAATCAGAATATTGTTATGAATGTATCAAGAAATACACCCGAAGAACAAAAACCACAGCTTACGGAAGCACAGTTTCATGCCGTTATCAGACAGCAGATGGAGTCAAGAGTATTCCCTCATAAGATACATACAGAGGGTGAGACATATATAGAAGATCTTTGCAAAAGACAGGGCGAATGTATTGTAGAACTTTTTGAAGAACCATATGCAGAAGCAGAAAATTGTCCGTATAGTGCAGATGATTATGACTTTATGATATTAAATATCAGTGATACATTAAGGCTTATAAGAATAACAACACCAACAGATAAACAGTATCCGGAAATGGCTATATCAATCTTTATAGCATGGAATCCTGCTGAAAAGAAATCAAGATATTTTGCAATCATAAAAAGCAGAGATGGTGAACCGAATAAACTTTATGAAGTAACTGATGAACAGAAAGTTGAATCTCTTGGGGATGCTCCAGACGAAGGAATGGAACTCCAGAGCATTATTGATATTGCGACTGCAGATTAACAGAACGGCAGGCGGCAATCAGAAATTTGTTTACATTTATCAGTAAAAAGGGTAAGGTATGTTCTCGTGAGATATTCGCTATGGGAACTATAGAAAGGAAAAAAACAGAATAAACTATGATTATATATTTGATACGCCATGGCAGACAAAACAGTACGGATTGTAATGTAAATGTGCCATTATCGGCAGAGGGTATAAGACAGGCTGAACTTCTCGGCGAACGCATGAAAAATTATAAGATAGATGCACTTTATTCAAGTGACCTTAAAAGAGCTGTCGAAACTGCACAGGTTGCTTTCAAAGATCGTCCGGAGTTAGCAGATAATATCAAGATACGCCCGGGTATTGCCGAGATAGATTTCGGAAGTCTTACCGGAGTTCATGATTCAGAGGTAAAGCGTTTTTATAAAGAATATTATGAAGAACAGCTTAATGACTTTATGGAGGGAAAGAGCCAGAAAGGAACCGCACTCGATGAGGTAAATGAGTATGTCGGCGAATTTTTTGTTCCAAATGCAGAGATGTGGTATCCTGACGGCGAGAATGGTCCTCAGGTTTTAGAGAGAGTAATGCCGGTTTTGCATGAGTGGATAGACAGCGGAAAACAAAACATTGCTGTAGTTACACATGGTGGAGTTATCAGGATATTATTATGTGCATTGTTTGGTGGTGATTTCGCAAAGCGTCTTATGTTTGGTACATCACTGGAAAATTGTAGTATAACACAGATTCATTTTGACGAGAAAAAGCATGGTTTTTATCTTGACAGATTTAACGATTTTGCTCATTTAGAGAAATATCCTGAGCTTATGAGAAGTACATTTCTTGCACCAAATGGTGATATGTAACAGAGTGTCAGAGCAGAAAAAATCATAAAGAACAGATAAGTATTGTGAAAGATACGGTACATAAAAAATTCCTTGAGTTTCCACTAAAAGAAACTTAAGGAATTTTTTTTAATATTTTTAACTGTGGCTACATTATTTGTTATCAAATAAAATCAGCACAAGCTAAGTGATTTATTTATCGTCAAGTTTCTCATATGAACCCTGTTTCATAGCACGAACCTTGAGAGAGAGACCAAAGAGGTTGATAAATCCTTCGGCATCTTTGTGGTTGTAAAGTTCACCTGTTGTAAATGATGCAATAGACTCACTATACATAGAATATGGAGAAGTTGTACCCATTCTGATGATGTTACCCTTGTAAAGTTTAAACTTTACTTCACCTGTGACATATTCCTGTGTAACTTTTACAAACGCCTCTAAAGCTTCACGCAATGGTGTAAACCATTTTCCCTCGTAGACAACATCTGCAAATTTGTTTCCGAGATCTTTCTTTACTGTATATGTATCACGGTCAAGGATGAGTTCCTCAAGCTGCTGATGAGCTTCCATGAGGATTGTGCCGCCCGGAGTCTCATACACACCGCGTGATTTCATACCTACGACACGGTTCTCAACAATGTCAACGATACCGATACCGTGTTTTCCGCCAAGAGTGTTAAGTTCACGGATAATATCAGAAACTTTCATTTCTTTGCCGTTTACTGACTTTGGAACACCCTTTTCAAATGTCATTGTAACGACCTCGCCCTCATCAGGAGCTTTCTCAGGTGTAGTACCAAGCACGAGAAGATGATCGTAGTTTGGTGCATTTGAAGGATCTTCAAGTTCAAGTCCCTCATGGCTGATGTGCCAGAGGTTTCTGTCACGGCTATAGCTGCTGTCTGCAGCAAAAGGAAGGTCGATTCCATGTGCACGGCAGAAGTCAATTTCGTCTTCACGGGACTGGAGTTTCCACTTGTCATCTCTCCACGGAGCGATAATCTTTAAGTCAGGGGCAAGTGCTTTGATACCAAGCTCAAAACGAACCTGATCGTTTCCTTTTCCGGTAGCACCGTGGCAGATAGCTGTAGCTCCCTCTTTGCGTGCAATCTCGACAAGTCTCTTTGCGATAAGAGGACGAGCCATAGATGTTCCGAGAAGATATTTATTTTCATATACTGCATGTGCCTGAACACAAGGAACGATATAATCGTCACAGAACTCATCAATAACATCTTCTATATAAAGTTTTGCAGCACCGCAGACTTTAGCTCTCTCGTCAAGTCCATCAAGTTCGCTTTCCTGTCCGACATCTATACAAACGCAGACAACATCATAACCATAAGTCTCTTTTAACCAAGGGATGATAGCTGTAGTATCAAGACCACCTGAATAGGCAAGAATTACTTTTTCTTTCATAAATCAATTTCCTCCTAGAGTTTATTTTAAGTTTCTTACTTTAATGTGGTGTGCAAAGCACCATCACATTTTTTGGCACAACGAAAATCAAATCTTTGATACATAAATTATTCGTTGTACTTGTACATATAAAGTATAATCTCAAAGTATGTACTGTGCAATCACTTTTTACAAAAAAATCAAAAAATGATTAATAAGTTTTATCAGATTTAATATTATCAGGCAAATAGCAACGCAGATTATGAATATCCACCTGACTAAACATATCCTGATAATCTGATAAAAAATATATCATAAATGATATTCTGTTAATAAATATACATCTATTTGAATAATTATGCAAGTGAAAATGTAAAGAAAATGATAAAAACATAACAGTTCAATCTTTCATTTATTACAGTCCGTGTGAATATTTATAAATTAATGTTGCATTTTTATAATTAGGGGAGTATAATACGATAACAGTTAGATTATATAAGGAAAGGCTGGTAATGATTTATGATCAAAGTTGGTATTATTGGTTCGACAGGATACGCAGGTCAGGAATTGGTTAGGATTCTCCTTCAACATCCTGATGCTGAGATAGTGTGGTATGGTTCGAGATCATATATAGATAAGAAGTACAGTGAAGTTTTTGGAAATATGTTTCAGCTTGTAGATGACAAATGTATGGGCGAGAACATGGATGAGCTTGCAAAGAAAGCAGATGTTATATTTACGGCTACACCGCAGGGGCTTTGCGGTTCACTTGTAAGTGAAGAAATATTAAAAAATACAAAGATAATAGACCTCAGTGCTGATTTCAGAATAAAGGATGTTGCTAAATATGAAAAATGGTACGGCATCAAACATCAAAGTCCTGAGTTCATAAAAGAAGCCGTTTACGGACTCTGTGAAGTGAACAGGGAAGATGTTAAAAATGCAAGGCTTATTGCAAATCCGGGATGTTTTCCTACCTGTTCAACATTATCAATATATCCTATGGCAAAAGAGGGACTTATTGATATGAACAGCATCATCATTGATGCAAAGTCAGGAACATCAGGGGCAGGCAGAGGAGCAAAGGTTGCAAACCTTTATTGTGAGGTAAATGAAAGTATCAAGCCTTACGGTGTTGCATCACACAGGCACACACCGGAGATAGAGGATCAGCTCTCATATGCATCAGGTGAAGAGGTTCTCATAAACTTTACACCACACCTTGTGCCTATGAACAGGGGAATACTTGCTACTTCATACGCAGCTCTTAAAAAGAAAATGTCTTATGAGGAAGTAAAGGCTGTCTATGACAAGTATTATAAAGATGAATATTTCGTGAGAGTCCTTGAAAAAGATGTTTATCCTGAGACAAGATGGGTAGAGGGCAGCAACTTTGTAGATGTAAACTTTAAGATAGATGAGAGAACAGGCAGAATAATAATGATGGGTGCTATTGACAATGTTGTCAAAGGTGCCGCAGGACAGGCAGTCCAAAATATGAATATTATGTTCGGACTTGAAGAAAACACTGGACTTAAGATGGTTCCTATGTTCCCATAATGTGCTCTGGAAATCTTCTGAACAAAGACTTTTGAGAGGGATTTTTGATATATAATGATATTTTCGCAGTGCGAACACGGTGTGTGCGATGAGAAAATGAAAGCAGTATATCGGAAATCCGGCCGAAATAATTCGTTTTGAGAAGATACCGAGAGTACATCACAATATCAGGAGGAAAAAAGATGAGCGAAGAAGAAAAGGAAAAATATATGGATCAGATTACGGTAAAAGCTGAGACTCTTATAGAGGCTCTTCCATATATCAGAGATTTTAATAATAAAATAGTAGTAGTAAAATATGGCGGCAGTGCGATGCTCGACAAAAAGCTTGAGGAGAGTGTTATAAAAGATGTTGCTCTCTTGAAGCTTGTAGGTATGCGCCCGATAATCGTTCACGGCGGTGGAAAAGAGATAAGCAAGTGGATAGGCAAAGTCGGAAAAGAGACTGAGTTCATAGAGGGATTCAGAAAGACAGATAGAGAAACTATGGAAGTCGCAGAGATGGTTCTTAACCGCCTTAACAAATATCTTGTTCAGATGGTCGAAAAGATTGGCGTTAAAGCTATCGGTATCTGTGGAAAAGATGGTGGAATGTTAAGGGTTGACAAGAAGATGCCAAACGGAAAAGATATTGGTTTTGTAGGTGATATAAAACATGTGAATACTGAGATTCTTGAGACACTTCTTAATAATGACTATATCCCTATTATTGCTCCTATAGGAATGGATGATGCAGGCGAGACTTATAACATAAATGCAGATGATGCGGCTTGTGCCATAGCAGGTGCGATAAAGGCTGAGAAACTTGCATTCTTAACAGATGTAGAGGGTGTATGTATGAATCCCGACGACAGTAGTTCGCTTATCTCGGTTCTTAACCTTAATGAAGCAAATAAACTTATCGAAGCAGGAGTTATCTCAGGTGGTATGCTTCCAAAGGTTACAAATTGCATCAATGCCGTAAATGCAGGTGTAGGCAGAGTACATATCCTTGATGGAAGACGCGAGCATTGTCTGTTGCTTGAGTTCTTTACAAAGAAAGGTATCGGTACAGCTATCATTGGTGATGACAGCGGCTACTATTCAAACGAGATTGAGCAATAAAGTTTATTTGAATATTTGACAGCAGTTGTCAGGCTTTGCAATGGGTGGATTATAAAAAGATTGCAAGCTGATTATAACAAAACAGGAGGTAAATTATGAATTTACGGGAAGCTGACAAGCATTTTATACATACATACAACAGAAGCGTTATTTTTGAAAAGGGCGAGGGAATGTACCTTTTTGACAACGAGGGCAATAAATATCTTGACATGGGTGCAGGCATCGCCGTTTCGGCATTAGGCTACAGTAATGACGAGTATAAACAGGCATTAAAAGACCAGATAGACAAACTTATCCATGTTTCAAATCTTTATTTTACAGAGCCGTCGATTAAGGCTGCCGAGTATCTGTCAAAAGCATCAGGGATGGATAAGGTATTCTTTACAAATTCAGGAACAGAAGCTATAGAGGGTGCGATAAAACTGGCAAGAAAATATGCTTACAATAAAGATAAAAACAGCAAGGGCGAGATAATAGCAATGAATCATTCTTTCCACGGAAGAAGTATGGGTGCACTTTCCGTTACAGGAACAAAACATTACCGTGAACCTTTTGAGCCGCTTATCGGCGGAGTTTCATTTGCAAATTATAATAATCTTGAAAGCGTTAAGAAACTTGCCACAAAAGATACCTGTGCAGTTATCCTCGAGACACTTCAGGGAGAGGGTGGTATCTACCCTGCAACAGATGAATTTATTCACGGTCTCAGGAAATTCTGTGACGAGAATGATATATTACTTATATTTGATGAGATACAGTGTGGAATGGGAAGAACCGGAAAGATGTTTACATACCAGCATTATGGTGTAAAACCTGACATTATGACATCTGCGAAAGCTCTCGGATGCGGTGTGCCGGTAGGTGCATTTGCAGCGACAAAAGAAGTTGCTGATGCAATGTGTCCCGGAGATCACGGAACCACTTATGGTGGTAATCCTCTTGCAACTGCAGCAGTATGTAAGGTTTTTGAGATATTTGAAAAAGACGGCATACTTAACCATGTAAATGAGATTGCACCTTATCTTAAAGATAAACTTAATTCACTTAAAGATAAGTTTCCTGATAAGATTAAGGATGTGCGTGGAAAAGGTCTTATGATGGGCATGGAACTTTACGGACCGGCTGGGGATGTAGTTTCTAAATTGCTGAAAAAAGGTGTTATCCTTATTTCAGCCGGAACAAACATTATACGATTTGTACCACCTCTTGTTGTAGAAAAAGAGCATATAGATGTTATGTGTGAAAAACTCGAAGAAGTGTTTAGCACTAACGAGTAATCCTATATGTTTATTGCTAATAGCTGCCTGACTACATAAAGAAACATAGTAATCAAAAAAAGTAAGAAAAATTTAATGATTTTTGTTCATTGTATCTATTGTAATAATGTTACAAATTGTTTAAAATATTGCTAGTGTGTTAAGATTTTTCTTAAAATGATAAACTAATCAGCACACTGGCATTTTTTACATAAAAACTTAAAACTCCTTTTGAAATTTTGGAATGCTATTTTTGGTTTTGGTATAAACAGAGGCAATCTTAATATTCAGGAGGATTTTTATGAAAAACAATAAAAAAATAATTATGATAATATGCGGACTTTTTATTTTAGTGTCAGGATTTGCATATATAAATTCCGATGCTATTGGAAAGTTTGTATATAAAGATGATACGGAGTATAGTTCTTTAGACGATACAAAATATGTTTCTTCAAAAAATACAGACTGTATTTCTTCATCAGACAAAAAAAGTTACAACAAAATGTCTGGTAAAGATAATCACAATGATAAAAAAAGTAACGGACAGTCACAGGTTGTCGTGTATATATGTGGTGCAGTAAAGCATCCGGGAGTGTATAAGTTTACAGCAGGAAGCCGTGTAAATGATGCAGTAAATGCGGCATCAGGCTTTAAAAAGGGGGCTGCAAGAACAGCGATAAACCAGGCAAGGGTTTTAGAGGATGGCGAGCAGATAACGATACCGACTTTAAAACAAGTTAAAAGAAAACAGCTTTCAAAGATAACTGACGGAGATAACTTTCAGGATAAAACTACAGATAATGAAAATACTGATAGTTCAGAAAGAGAAAGTCAGGATACTCTTATTAACATAAATACTGCATCGGCCGGTGAACTTACCTCCCTGTCAGGAATAGGTCAAAGCAGAGCAGATGCGATAATAGAATACCGACAGTCAAATGGAAAGTTTCAAAGTATAGAAGATATTATGAAAATACCAGGTATCAAGCAGGGGATTTTCAATAAGATAAAAAATAAAATATCTGTATAATAGATGGAAAGAAGGATGGATATGGCAAAGAAAGTATTGGTAGTAGATGATGAGAAACTCATTGTAAAAGGTATCAGATTCAGTCTTGAACAGGACGGAATGGATGTGGATTGTGCATATGACGGACAGGAGGCAATAGATCTTGCCACAAACAATAAATATGACATTATCCTGCTCGATGTTATGCTGCCGATACATGATGGCTTTGAAGTATGCCAGCACATAAGAGAATTTTCGGATGTCCCAATCATAATGCTTACTGCAAAAGGTGATGACATGGATAAAATACTTGGACTTGAGTACGGTGCTGACGATTATATCACGAAACCTTTCAACATTCTTGAAGTTAAGGCGAGGATAAAAGCAATAATAAGAAGAAGTGCATCAAAAGAGCAGCCGGAAGTTCAAAAGACGTATTCTTACAACGGACTTAGCATTGATCTTGACAGCAGACGAGGTTACATAAATGATGAAGAGGTAAACCTGACGGCAAAAGAATTTGATTTGCTTGAACTTCTCATGCTTCATCCAAACAAAGTTTATAGCCGTGAGGAACTGTTAAACACAGTATGGGGATATGATTATCCGGGTGATGTGCGTACTGTTGATGTTCATATAAGACGTCTCAGGGAAAAAATCGAAGATACACCTAGCAATCCTAAGTATATACATACTAAATGGGGAGTCGGTTATTATTTTCAAAAGTAATGCAATAAAATAAAAATTAAATACGGGGGCTGCAGTGAAAAAGTTATGGTCTGATTTTATATACAATCTGCGTGGGATGAGAACACAGATGTTTTTGATTTTATTATGCGTGGGAACTATACCCATTATTTTTCTTGTCAATTTAATAACAAATGAATATAACTCACAATTAATTTCCCAGCGTACAGATGAATTGCAGTCATACGGAACGGTAATATCAAATCTTGTCACATCATCAGGTTACCTGTCAAGCCAGGAATCAAGTGATGTTGAAAATGAGACGGAGGAAATTGCCAATATCTATCAGGGGCGTATTATTATAGTTGACAAAGATTTAAAAGTTATAAGAGATACTTACAATATCGAAAATGGAAAAACCATGGTATCTACAGAGGTTGTAAAGTGTTTTTCAGATGACCAGAACAAGTATATAAACAACCTTGGCGAATATATGCAGCTTACCATGCCGATAGTAGATCCTGTTACAAATGAAACTACGGGAGCAATCATCATAAGCTACTCTACAAAGAATATACAACTTACTTCAAAAGCTGTAACAAGAAAAGTTATCTTTGCAGTCTGTGCAATAGTGCTTGTGATACTGCTTATCTCATTTGTATATTCAATTTTCCTTACAAAACCGTTGAGTAAACTTACGGATTCTATCAATGAGATATCAAAGGGAAATATGGCTGTCAAACTTGATATGCACGGCTATTCAGAACTTCACAAAATAACTGATTCTTTCAATCAGATGATAGAAGTAATACAAAATCAGGAAAGCTCAAGACAGGAATTTGTATCAAATGTATCACATGAATTAAAGACTCCGCTTGCATCGATGAAAGTTCTGTCTGACTCTCTTCTTTCGCAGGAGGGAATGCCCGAAGAAATATACAGGGAATTTTTAGGTGACATAACGACAGAAATAGAGAGAATGACCCAGATAATCAACGATCTTCTTTCAATGGTTAAACTGGATCAGAATACTGCAAATATAATTATAAGTAATATCAGCATCAATGATCTGATAGAGCAGCTTCTAAAACGCCTCAGACCTATTGCCGGAAAAAGAAATATTGAGCTTATTTTTGAGAGTTTCAGGCCGGTTATGGCAGATGTGGATGAAGTCAAGCTTTCAATGGCATTAAATAATCTTATTGAAAATGCCATAAAATACAATTACGATGATGGCTGGGTAAAGGTGACATTAAATGCCGACCACAAGTTTTTCTATGTCACGGTGCAGGACTCAGGTGTTGGAATTCCTGAAGATTCACTTGACAGTGTGTTTGAGAGATTTTTCAGGGTAGATAAGGCAAGGTCAAGGGCAACAGGTGGAACAGGACTTGGTCTTGCAATCACAAGGAGTGTAATACTTTTGCACAGAGGTTCTATTAAAGTTTACAGTAAAGAAAAAGAGGGTACTACATTTACCGTAAGGATTCCGTTGAATTATATACAATAAATGATAGTTTTCAGACTATGTTAATATCTTACAGCGAGATTTAGCGGTATTGCAGTCATAAAAAACGATGTATTCTGAGTGTTAGCAAAACTTTAATCGTAAATACAATATATTTTGCTTTTGAAATTTGATTTAAGGAGAAGAAGTATGAATAATATGATTTTATCAAAAAGATTGTCCATATATGCCATATGCATATGTACTGTGCTTATTTTTTCTCTGTCATCATGTGGAAAAAAAGAAGCATATAAAGGTTATTATGTTTACGGTCTTGATGCAAACGAAAAGAAAGTCATGTATGAAAAGTGTAATATTTCATCCGAAGATAAAACAGCTAAATCCATAAAAAAATTTATCAGAAAACTACAGCGTGAGCCGGATAATATTAATATGAAAAAAGCCATTCCTGATGATGTTAAAGTTGATAATTTTAATATAAATCCGTCAGGAGAACTCTCATTATATTTTAATGCTGCGTACGGAAATTATACCGGTGTTTCAGAAATATTAAGAAGAGCTGCTATCGTAAAAACGCTTTCGCAGATAAAAGGAATAAGAGGCATACAATTTTATGTTGCAGGACAGCCGATTACCGATTCAAATATGAAGCCGGTAGGTATTATGACAGCAGATTCATTTATTGATAACACAGGCGGTGTAAGTGATTATAAACAGAAAGCGACACTAAATATGTATTTTTCGGATGAAACGGGTAAATCACTTGTTATCGTACCGGTCAATATAACTTATGATGCAACGATACCACTTGAACAATTAGCAATAGAACAGCTTATAAGCGGGCCATATACTATTGATGGAGTAAACAAAAATAAGGTATTGCCTACAGTTCCAAAAGGAACAGTATTAAATAAGGTTACTGTTAAAGAGAAAACCTGTTATGTGGATTTTTCAAAAGAATTTTTAAATAAACAGGATGATATAACTGATATGGTTGCTATTTATTCCGTCGTAAATACTCTTATAGAACTGCCAAATGTAAATAAAGTACAATTTAGTATTGATGGTGAGCAGGTACTTAAATATAATGAGAGTATGAGTTTCGGAGAACCGTTTGAAAGAAACCTCGACATTGTAAAAGAGAAAAAATAAAAATT
>OOCB01000685.1_pt1 | contig 52423 bp, 47 predicted proteins | sample 1671351 | NCBI WGS metagenome assembly OOCB01 (sample SAMN06348148, study PRJEB24527) | human gut metagenome | biome: human gut; feature: ankylosing spondylitis patient; material: feces | host: Homo sapiens | place: China | collected 2015-10 | reverse complement strand
AGAAAGGCCTGAAAAGGCCAGTCTGACGGCTCGGTAGGGAATCTCCGTCCCCTTTAGGGCGGAGAGGATGTCAATTCGATTCGACTTCGGTCGTCTCGGATTTCGTTTCGTGCTTTTCGTTCGCTTCTTTCTTGTCTTTCAATCCGGCAGTCTTCGCACCTTCCGCAACTCCGGATGCAAATTCGGGTACGATCGGGCGCTTTTTTGGAATCTGCACGATCTTGTTGTTCGCAACGCGAATGCCCGAGCGCAGGTACCCGCGTTTGTTCCCGCGCTTCACGGCTTCGGGACGTTCTTCGGGGTCTTCGAGGCCCCGCTCGAAGTCGACGTGCCAGATCTGGTCTTCGCTCCCTTTGACGGCCGCGACGTGGGTGAGTTCCTCGATCGAAAAGGAAGCACCCTCGCCGCCGAGCCCCATGTGGCAACCGAATGCGTTGAGAACGTCCAAGACCATACCGATGCGAATCGTCTCCCGTCCGTTTTCAAGTTCGTTGTACCACCGGCGGCTCACACCCAGAAGTTCCGCCGTTTCGTCCTGCGTGAAGCCCGCGCGCAGGCGCAGAACGCGAATGAGCGCTCCGACCTCTCGAGCGGAAGAAACCGCGGTCCAGCGGGCACGCTTGATGATGCGGGGACGCCGCCCGGCCGATGCGATGCGCGGTCCGCGATACGCGGCCGCCGTCGGGCGCGTCCGTTGCTCGACACCCGGCGTGCTCGCAGAGCTCTCCGTACGAATCGTATCGGGCGTCCCTTCTTTTTCCTCGGTCATCGTATTCGGCCTTCTGCTGTGTCGGGGGCCCGCTTGGGGTCCGTCGACGGATTGTCACCATGGCTTCCCGCTTGAGGGAAGTTTCCCCGAAATTTTAAACCACCCGAAATGGCGAGTCGGGGGTTCGGGTCGCTCGACGTTGTCGAGAACTCTTTTTCAAGTCTCAACGCGTCGGCCGAGCCCAACCGACGGAAACCCCTCCCGAGCGAACTCAAAAAATAAGTTCCATATCGTACCAGCGTGCGCCGCCGTGAACGGACGCGGAAAGGCCCACCTTGCGGAAACCCGACGCGCCGTAGAAGTCGATGAGGTGCTCTTTGCAGGTAAGGATCACGCCTTCGCGTCCCTGCCCGCGCGCATACTCGACGAACGCTCGAAGGAGCATCGTGCCGCAGCCGCGACGACGGTATTCGGGAATCACCGCGAGACCGAAGACGCTCTGGTAGCGGCCCTTCGGATTGTGCTTCGTCGCATCTTCGTAAAGGTCGTCCGTGATCGTACGCTGATCGGTCACCATCCCGTCGATGAGGCCGACGGGGCGACCCGCGTCTTCGAGAATCAGGAAGTGATCGGAAAAGACCGCGAGGCGCTTTTCGAAACTCTCGCGCGTCGCCTTTTCGGCTTCGGGAAAGCTCTGCGCCTCGATATCGGTCAGGATGTCGAGATCGGCGGGCGTAACGGATCGGATACGAAACATGGGGTTCTCTCTTGGTGATAATCGAAATTTTGTTCGGACACGGCACTCAAGCAAGGTTCGGGGAAAATCCGGCCCGTGTTCGGTTGACGTCCGTAGGATCGTCAAAAAGGCGACTGCAACTCCGAAAATCCCGTCTTTTCGGGTATTTGCGGGGAGATCCCGGGCCGCCGAGCGCCGTGCTGTGTGTGAGAATCACTCATGATACTCGCAGTTTTCGATTCGGCTCGGGCTCCCGAACCCGCCTCGGCGTTCCCAAACCCCTTGAAAGCCCTCAACCGCCCGACCCGTTTCCTCATTGGCCGCACTCATCATGTCGATTAAAAAATTCGTTCCCGGTCTTCTTTTTGCCGGACTCCTTGCGGGGGGCGCCGGCTACGTGGCTTTGACGGAAGACGAGCCCGCTCCGCCCGCCCGCGCCTGGGGGAATGTCGACACCCGGCAGGTGTCGCTCGCCTTCGAAGGCTCGGGCCGCATTGCCGAACTCACGGTCGAAGAAGGCGAGCGCGTTGCCGCGGGGGATCTCCTCGGGAAGCTTGATACGACGGCCTTGCAAATCGAGCGTCGCCAAGCGGAAGCGAACCGCCGGGCGCTCGACGCCGCGGCCCGCATGGCTGAAGAAGGCTATCGCGCCGAAGACATCGAGCGCGCCCGAAAAGAAGTGTCCGCGCTTGCCGCGCAACGCGAAAGCGCTCGGCGCACGTACGAGCGCCAGAAAGGATTGAGCGATGCGGGTGCCACGAGCAAGCAGCTCCTTGAAGACGCACGCTACGCCGAAGCAGCGCTCGCGCGCCAACTCGAAGGGGCTCGGGCCAACCTTCACGCCCTCGAAGCGGGTCCGCGCCCCCAGGAGGTGGAAAGCGCCCGCGCACAGGCCGATGCGGCCGCGGCTGCCGTCGACCGTCTCACGGACCAAATCGATCGCGCGGCGCTCCTCCACGCGCCCGTCTCGGGGATCGTTCGCAGCCGCCTCGCGGAACCCGGCGACATGGCGTCGCCCTCCCGCACGGTCTATCAGCTCTCGATCGTCGACCCCAAGTGGGTGCGCGCCTACGTGACCGAGCGGCAACTCGCCTACGTGAAGGAAGACGCACCCGCCCGCGTCTCGACCGATACGACGGAGCCCATGGACGGCACCGTCGCTTTCGTTTCGAGTACGGCCGAATTCACGCCGAAGAGCGTGCAGACGGAAGAGCTCCGCACGCTTCTCGTCTATGAAGTGAAGGTGTCGGTTCCCGACCCCGAGAATCGCCTGCGACTCGGTCAGCCCGTGACGGTCGACTTCCCGGAAGAAGCGGCAACGGCATCGACGACTGCGACGACTTCGAACACTTCGAACGACTGAGCCCGTTCGCGCTTTTCTTCGAACGAGTTTGCCATGTCCGAAGCGATCAACAAGCAGACGCTTGAGCACGAACGCCCCCCGGCGGGCGACCGCCGAGACCCCCCCTCCCCGATCGCCGGGCCCCGGGGGTTCTTCGGGAGGCTTCGCGCCGCCCTTTTCCCTGCGAAATCCCGCATTGTGCCCGATGCAAATGCGACCACCCCGAAAGGAAGTGAACAAGCGCTCGAAAACAATTCCGATCGGGAGTGCGATTCGACCCCCGACGCGTCGCAGCCCCTTTGCATCCGTCACCTCTCGAAGCGTTTTCCTTCGCCCGACGGCAAGGTGCTCGAAGCGCTCTCCGACGTCTCGATCGACATTTTCCGTCGCGGCGAGAACGTCGCGATCGTAGGGCCCGACGGTGCGGGTAAAACGACCCTTATTCGTACGATTGCGGGGCTCCTGAGACCCGAAGGCTGCGAAAAGAACGGAAGAACGGTCGAGCCCCTCATTCGGGTCTTCGGCCGCACGCCCGACACGGACGACCCCGCATTCACGGAAACGATCGGCGTCATGCCGCAACGCTTCGGCCTTTACGAAGAACTGTCCTGCCGGGAAAATCTCGAATTCTTTGCGGCCGTGAAGGGTATCCGAGGCGAGGAATTCGAAAAGCGTTTCGCACGGCTCATGCACCTCACGGGCCTCTCGGGTTTCGAAGCGCGTTTGGCGGGAAAACTCTCGGGCGGCATGAAGCAAAAACTCGGGCTTGCCGCCACTCTCATGACGACGCCCGACTTCATCGTCCTCGACGAACCGACGGTCGGGGTCGATCCCCTCTCCCGACGGGAACTGCAACGCGTCCTTGAAGACGTCCGCCGCACGGACGGCGTCACGACCCTTTTTTCGACGGCCTACCTCGACGAGGCCGCTTCGGCGGACCGCGTCTATATCCTCGAAAAGGGCCGAATCGTCGCCTGCGGAACGCCCTCGGAGCTCCTCCTAACGGTGCGGGGTCGTACGTGGCGGGCCGTACCTGCAGAGACTTCCACGGAGATTCCCCGCCCGAACGGGAAGAATCACGAGCTTGGCACCGCCGCACACCGCCTCGCACGCACCCTCATGCAAAGTGTTTCCGCCGTACGGGCGGACTCGCCGTGGCTCGACGCCGTTCCGCGCGGCGACGGGGTGGATCTCCTCGCACGTGCCGGAGCGAACCGCGCGGCGCTCGAGCGCTCGATTTCGGAACTCGCCGCCTCGGGCCTCGCCGCGACGCTCTCCGAGCGCCCCGAAACGCTCGAAGACGCCTATGCCGCGCTCACTTTCGAAGACGACGGACGCACCCCCGAAGAGGCGAGCGTCGAAACGGTCGCCCGTTCGGGTTCGGCCTGCGGGGCGTTCTCAAAGGTCGCCCTCAAAACAGCAAACAACACAACCGGCGAAACAGCCGCCGCGACCTCCGATCCCGTCATCCGAGCCGAGCACATTTCGCGGCGTTTCGGGAATTTCGTCGCCGTCGCGGACACGCGCTTCGAAGTGAAGCGCGGGGAGATTTTCGGTCTGCTCGGTCCGAACGGAGCGGGCAAAACCACGACCTTCCGAATGCTCTGCGGCCTTTTGCCTCCGAGCTCGGGGGATATTCGCATCGACGGGGTCGACCTTCTTGCTTCCGCCTCGGAAGCCCGCGCCCGCATCGGGTATGTGGCGCAGAAGTTTTCGCTCTACGAACGCCTCACCGTGTACCAAACGCTTCGCTACTTCGGTGAGTGTTACGGCGTCTCGGGCCGGGCGCTTGATGCACGGATCGGCGAACTCCTCTCGGGCCCGGGCGCGACCCTCGGGATTCATCTCGAGCGCCGTGCGGGGATGTTGCCCTTGGGCGCGAAGCGCGAGCTCGCCATGGCCTGTGCGCTTTTGCACCGTCCGGCAATCCTCTTTCTCGACGAAGCCACGTCCGGCGCCGACCTCGCGGCGCGGCGCGCATTCTGGCGCAGGATCGTCGAGCTCGCCCGCAACGGAACGACGGTCGTCGTCACCACGCATTTCATGGACGAGGCCGAGTACTGCGACCGCTTCCTCATTCAGGACGCGGGGCGCGTGCTCGTCCTCGGGTCGCCCGCCGAAGTACGGCGCTCCGCGGGCGCGGCTACGGTTGAAGAGGCGTTTCGTACGATCGTGCTCGAAAACCGTGCGAAGGAGGCCGAAAAATCGAAGAATGCGGAAAAGCCCGCCGAAAAGGCCGCCTCGGAGGGGAGCATCGAATGAGTCGATTCGAAAGTCTTCGGCGCCTCGTCGCCCTCGTTCGGAAGGAAGGAAGCCCGCCAGATGCGGCGGGACCCTTCGGTGATTGTCGTGAGCTTTTTCCTTCCGCTCGTGCTTTTGCTTCTCTTCGGCTACGGCCTTTCGATGGACCTCAAGGACGTGCCCGTGGCGGTCGTACTCGGGGAATCGAGCCCGCAGGCACAAAACGTTGCGGAGCGGATCGACGCTTCGCCCTACTTCCGCTCGATCCCGACCGCTTCGCGCGAAGCGGCCGAGCGGCTCCTCGCCGCACGCCGAATCGAAGCGATCGTCGACATTCCGCCGGGATTCGAGCGCGATGCCGCTCAGGGCAAGGGGGAAATCGGGCTCGTCGTTCACGGAGTTGATGCCAACAGCGCGACGATCATCCGAACGTACGTGGCGGCAACCCTGCAAATTGCGGCCGCAAAAAACGCGGAGCGCGGGGCGACCGTCGCGACTGTCGCCGCGACCTCCGGGAACGACGCGCCTCCGGCCGTTCGTCTTCTTTCGCGCGCCTGGTTCAACGAAGCGAACACCTCGACCTGGTACCTCGTGCCCGGCCTTACGATCGTGCTCATGACGCTTGTTTCGAGCTTTCTCGGAAGCGTCGTCATCGCGCGCGAGTGGGAGCGCGGCACGATGGAGGCGCTGGCTTTGACGCCCGCGTCGCCCTTCGAAATTCTCGCGTCGAAGTTTCTCGCCTATTTCGCCCTTGCCACGGCTGGGGAAGGCACCGCCATTCTGACGAGCATCGTGCTCTTTGACGTTCCCGTGCGCGGAAGCGGTTGGGTGCTTGCGGGCGTCTTTCTCCTCTACAACGTCTGGGCGCTTGCGTTCGGGCTCTTTTTGTCGGCCGCTCTGAAGCGCCAGTTCGTCGCGATGCAGATGGCCGTCATCGGGAGTTACCTGCCCGCTCTGATTCTTTCGGGCTTTATTTTCGACCTCCGGAGCGTTCCCGATTGGATTTCGGCGGTCGGGCACCTGATGCCGCCCACCTACGCGATGGAAACCGTAAAAATTCTCTTCCTCTCGGGAGGCGCAAACGACGTCGTCCTCGAAAACGTCCTCATTCTCGCTCTCTGGACGACGGGCTTCATGCTTGCGGCCTTGGCCGTGCTTCGAAAGCGTATGGATTGAGACTCGGAGGGCCTATCGATGTTGCATGTTCTTCGCCTCAAATTCCTGCGTCTGCGAGCGCTCGTGCGCAAAGAGCTCGTGACGCTGCTCCTTGACCCCGCGATGCTGCGCATTCTCTTCGTACCCGTCATCGCGCAGTCGGTCCTCTTCGGCTACGGGGCCACCTTCAATTTGGAGCGGGTCCCCTACGTCCTTTACGACGCTTCGCGCTCGGAAGCCTCCTTCGAAGTGGCGCGCAAAATCGAATCGAACGGGATTTTCGAGCCGATTGCGACCCCGCGGAGTATCGAAGACGTGCGTCGCACGATCGATCACGGGGACGCATTGATCGGGATCGTGATTCCGGACGACTTCGCGGCGCGACAAGCGGACGGCACGGGCGGGACGATCTACGTGGCGGTCGACGCGCGCAACACCACGACCGCGAACGTCGCGACGGGCTACGTGGCCGCGATCGTCGAGAACCTCAACGCGGAAAAGGGTGCCGCGGGCGCCGTGCGTTTGGTCGAGCGTTACCGTTACAACGAAAACGCGATCACGCGCTACAACATCATGCCGGGGCTCATTCTCGCGCTCTCGATGCTGCAGGTGATGCTCCTTGCGGGCGTCGCGGTCTCGCGCGAACGCGAGGAAGGGTCCTTCGACATGATGTTGATGACGCCGATGACCCTCGTCGAGATCTTCGTCGGGAAAGCGGTTCCACCCTTGGTGATCGGCATCGCGCAGGGCTTTCTCATTTTCGCCGTCGCGCGCTACTGGTTCGAGATTCCCTTTGCGGGCTCGATCGGGCTGCTCTTTTTCGTCGTCTCCCTCTTTTCGCTCAGCATCGTGGGATTGGCGCTTGCCATCTCGGCCGCGTCGCGCACGTATCAGCAGTCCGTGATCCTCGTCTTTTTCTTCGTGCTTCCCGCCCTCATCCTCTCGGGCCTCATGACCCCCGTCGGGGCGATGCCCGAATTCATGCAGGCGGCGACCGTTCTCAACCCCGCACGCTACGGGATTCAGATGGTACGCATGATTTATTTCGAAGGTGCGGATTTCGACGCGATTCGCCCCTTCCTCTGGCCGCTTCTGCTCCTTACGGGACTCTCGATTCCGGCCGCAACGTGGTTCTTCCGGCACAAGGTCACCTGAAACGCCAGCCCGAATCGGTCGCTCGAATCGACCTACCGCGACGCAAGCAGAGCGCGCGGGCACGTAACGAATTCGCACACTCTCAGCCGCGTGTCTCTGGCATACTGAGCCCGACGGGCGGCCGTTTTCGCTCGGCGCGCCCGACCCGTAACACGAGTTTCCCCGAGAAACCCATAAGGAACCGATCCGCAATGCTTAAGCTCATCGCTCTGGCGGTCCCCGCCGCGCTCCTTCTCGCCGGTTGCAATCAGTCGATCACGCCGAACGAAAAGACCTGCTCGCCCTCATACATTAAGGAAGTCGCCGACAAGGAAGGCCTTGACAAGGCGAAGGCCCTCTCCTCGGCCTGCCTCGAAAAGGGCTACGACAACGCCCTTTCGAGCATCGACAAGGCGGGTGCCGCGCTCAAAGAAAAGCTCTTCGGCGAGAAGAACTGAGTCCCAACAACGCTTCGTAGCTTCCGAGTTCGATCCATGAAAAACCTCGCCCGAACAACACTTTTTCCCTGCCTTTTCGGACTTCTAGCGGGTGCCTCAAACGTATCGGCCGAAGACCTCACCGCGGATGCCGTACCGGAAGTCGTTCGTGCCTACGTACAAACAACCTTCGGCGACGTCCCTCGCATCGAATGGGATTTCGATGAGGATACGGGCACCTTCGAGGCCGACTTCGAACTTTCGGGCGATCGCGAGGTCGAACTTCGGATCAGGCCCGACGGCACGCTTTTCTCGGCCAAAGAAGACGTGCCGGAAAGCGAAATCCCCGAGTTCGTCAAAGCGGCCGCCCTCAAAGAAATGCCGGGCGCCCGCATCCTCGGCGCCAACAAACTCACCGATCGCACGGGCACCGTCCTCTGGGACGTAGGACTTCGCGCGACGAGTAACGGAAACGTTCATCGAAACGTTCGGATTCCCGGACAACAACTCGAACGCTGAGCACGCCCGGGCTTCGATACGCCGGAAACCGCAAGCTGATTTTTTCCCGGAACATGCTTTTACCTGAGGGAAACCCACAAGTCCACCTTTTTGTGTAACAATGCGTCCTTTGCCGCCCGAAATCCGGGCGGCAACCATGCGTGATAGAGGCGCGGACGAGCATGAGTAGACGGCCGAGGGGGTACCCGAGGAAGCCGATCGAAGGGGCCGTCCGCCGAAACGCCCTGCCGGACGCGGGAGGGCAGTTGGGGATGCGGAGAAAATCCGCATCACTCCCGTCGCGACGAAGCGGTCGTTCGACTTTCAAACGACTTTCACTTCGGTCGGCGACGGAGGAGCTGTCGGCTGGCGTTACGGGCACGAACACACCGTTCGTCGTTGGGGGTTTGCTTTCAAAGCCGCCCCGCAACACCTTCGGGAAGGGATACGGGCCTCGTGCGACACCGATGGATGTCGCACGGGACCGCAACCCTCTTTTTCCGAAGGAATATCCAAGAATGTCCGATACCGACGCCGGCGGAACGTCCGGCCTCAAGCGCGACCTCAAGTCGCGGCACATTACCATGATCGCGATCGGCGGCTCGATCGGCACGGGGCTCTTCGTCGCCTCGGGCGCGACGATTGCCGAAGCGGGCCCGGGAAGCGCACTCCTTGCGTATTCCGTGATCGGCCTCATGGTGTACTTCCTCATGACGAGCCTCGGGGAGCTCGCCGCCTACGAACCCGTGGCGGGGTCTTTCTCCACCTACGGACGCCGCTATGTCGACGAAGCGTTCGGCTTCGCGCTCGGCTGGAACTACTGCTACAACTGGGCCGTCACCGTAGCGGTCGACCTCGTCGCCGCACAGCTCGTCATGGGCTGGTGGTTTCCTGACGTCCCCGGAACCCTTTGGAGCGCCCTATTCCTCGGATTCATCTTCCTCCTCAACTACTTCTCCGTAAAGGGGTTCGGTGAAACCGAATACTGGTTCGCGCTTCTGAAGGTGCTCACCGTGGTCTTTTTCATCGCCACGGGCTGCGCGATGATTTTCGGGATCCTCACGGACGACATTCCCGCGGGCTTTGCGAACTGGACGACGGGCGACGCGCCCTTTGTCGGTGGGTTCCCGGCACTTATCGGCGTGGCAATGGTCGTGGGCTTTTCCTTCCAGGGGACGGAGTTGATCGGCATTGCCGCGGGCGAAACGCAAAACCCCGAAAAGGCGATCCCGCAGGCCGTGCGACAGGTCTTCTGGCGCATCCTCCTCTTTTACGTCCTTTCGATCTTCGTCATCAGCCTGATCATTCCCTACACGGACCCGCGTCTTCTGAAAAACGACATCGCGGACGTGGCCGTGAGCCCTTTCACGCTCGTTTTCGAGCATGCCGGTCTCTTGTCGGCCGCCGCCCTCATGAACGCCGTCATTCTCACGTCGGTGCTCTCCGCGGGGAATTCGGGCCTATACGCCGCCACCCGCATGCTTTACGTGCTCGCGCTCCGAGGCGACGCGCCGAAATGTTTCGCGCGGCTTTCCAATTCGGGCGTGCCGCGCTGCGCGCTTGTCGCGACCACGACGGTGGCGGGGCTTTGCTTTCTCACGTCCCTCTTTGACAATCGCGACGTCTACCTGTGGCTTCTCAACACCTCGGGGATGTGCGGCTTCATCGCCTGGCTCGGGATCGCGGTGAGTCACTACCGCTTCCGCCGCGGTTACGTCCTGAAGGGGTGCGACCTCTCGAAGCTCCCCTACCGCTCGGGCTTTTTCCCCTGGGGCCCGATCTTCGCCTTCGTTCTCTGCATGACGATCATGCTCGGCCAGAACTACAAGGCCTTCCTCGAGGACACGATCGACTGGTCTTCGGTGGCGGCGACCTACATCGGCATCCCCCTTTTCCTTGCCGTCTGGTTCGGCTACAAGCTCGTCAAGAAGACGAAGTTCGTACGTTACGAAGACATGGAGTTCCCGGAAAAGTACCGGGCTTGATGCTTCATGGGAAACCCCGTTCGTGCCCGTCGCGGACGGGGATTTTCACGTGTGCGGGCCCCTCGCCGCGATCACTCAATCTCGCGGGAATTCAAAGGGAGGCAGCTTTCAAGGCGGAAAGTTCCGACTCAGCCGTGCCGCTTCCTTCATAGAAAACACCTCATCCCTCCCCCGCCTTCTCCCCGAAGGGACCTCGGCCCACAACACCGTGTCGCCCGTGGCAAACCTGCGAACGCGTTTTTTGCCCGTCGGATAACCGCGCGGAAAGCCGTTCTTGTCGACCCGCGTGAGCTGCGTGCATCGGACTTGGAGAATGCCCGTCCTCTCGGGGTAGTGCACCGTGCTCCAAGCATCCCGCGGTGACGGGGGCTCGATCGCGCCCGAAGAGAGCGCCCCGGAACGGCTCCCCGTGCCGAAACGCGCACTCCGAAACGGAAAAAACTCCCGGCCCGCGCTCTGGGCCGAGAGTTTCTCCGGGGATACGGCGTTTGATTCGTGCGACCGTCCCCCGACAGTCGCACGAGCCGCAACCCGCACGCGAGAACGTAATCCCCCGTCCTCGCGCGTTTTCGGTCAGATGAGACCCTTCGTACGGAAGTCCTTGAGGACCTTGACGAACGCTTTCATCTCTCCGGGGGTTCCGAGAGTCAGACGGTTCCAATACGTAAAGGGCGGGAACGCACGGCCGACGAGAATGTTCGCATCGGCCATGTGCTTGCGGTACGTGTCGGAATCGCCCTTCACCCGGTGGAAGATGAAGTTCGCTTCGCTCGGGAGGTACTTGATCCCGAGCTCGTCGAAGGCCTTCGTCACGATCGCCTTCGAGAGCTTTGTCGCCGCAAGCGACGTTTCAAGGTACGTCTTGTCTTCGAGCGTCGCCGCGGCGGCGACGGCGCCCGCGAGGTTGATGTTATCCACCGATTCGAAGAGATCGCACTCGGTCAGGACGGATTTCGTTGCGATCCCGTAGCCGAGACGCAGGCCCGCAAGTGCGTAGAGCTTCGAGAAGGTGCGCGTGACGATCAGATTGTCGAGGCCTTTCTTCACGAGGACGACGCCCGATTCGAAGGCGGGATTCTCGACGTATTCTCCGTAGGCTTCGTCGACGAGGAAGAAGACGGGGGCCTTCGCGGCGGCCGAGGCTTCGATCCAGCCGGAGAGCTTCGCCTTGTCGGTGACGATCCCCGTGGGGTTGTTGGGGTTGCAGAAGTAGACGATCGTGACGCCGTCGAAATCGGCGGCGGCCTTCTTGAGGGCCTCCACGTCGATTTCAAGCGTTTCGGCGTTGAGGGGCACGTTCGTCACGGGAACGTTGAGGGCGACCGCATAGGATTCCGCGACGCCGAAGGTCGGAACGGGTTGCAGGAGCTGCACCTTTTTGCCCGCCGCACGGGCCTTCTGAACCTGAGCGGCCACCACCGCCTGAATCACTTGCGAGGAGCCCGAACCGAGCGTCACGAGTTCGGGCGATACGCCGTGCAAGGCTGCGGTCGCGCTGCGGGCCGCTTCTTTCGCGTCGTCGGGATAGCGAAACGCCTTGTCAAGAGAATCGAACACGGCCTTTTTGGCAGATGCCGACATGCCGAGGGAGTTTTCGTTGAAATTGAGAGCGATCGGGGCGGCCTTCGTCGGAACGACTTCGTCGAGAGCGGAAGCGGGAACGGTCGCGCGAGCGGGAACGGATCCGAGCGTCGTGAGGCCGGTTCCGAGAAGAGCGGCGGTCGAGAAAAGCGAGCGGCGGGAAAGCATGTGCGCGTCCTTGCAAATCGAGAGCGAGTCGCCCGCGGGTGACCGGGCGAAACTCGAGGTTTCGGGAATCGACGATCCGAATCGGGATTCGCTGCGGTGCAACCCGGAAACCGATTCGGAACTCGACGGCTACATGATGCCCGAGGAGAAGACGCGGTCGGGCGCTCGGCTCTACGCCCTTTCCACTAGCACGCTTTACACGCATCATCCTCCCTGTTTTCAGGGATTCTCAGGCCGACCAACGGTCAACCGGAAGCAGGTCTTCGGTCGACAAAAGGACCGCTTTTGCACCAACTGCGGGCCTTCGTGTTCGACGTCGCGCGCATTCTTTCATTCGTTTTCATTCCGCCGGAATGAAGCTTGAGAGCGGGTGACCGCAATCGGGGCAGGTGAAGTAGTCGGGCAGGTCCGCAAATGAAGTGCCCGGTTCGATCTGCCACTCGGGGCAACCTTCGGCGGGGTCGTACACGTACCAGCATACCTTGCACTGCATGCGCGTCTCGGGGCCGACGCGGGAGCGCGCGAGCGCGTCGAGAAGCCCCGTGATCTCCGCCCCCGTAGCGGTGGCGGGAAGTTCGACGGAAGCGGCTTCGGTTTCCGGAGCAACGTCGGCGGTTTGGACGGCGTGTTCGGTTTCGGGAGTCTTCACGATAGTCATAGAACCTTTTGGAGAAAGAGAAACGAGGACCGACACGGGCGGCCGGTCCTCGCACAACGGAAATTCGCCGTCGTCGCGCTTCCGCGCTTAAGAGACGACCGTCTGCGTTTGCGCGGGTTTTCCGCCGAGGGTGCCGCGCTCGATGTCGTGCTCGACCCAGGCGATCAAGTCCGCGCAGGTGGAAAGGCAATCCACCCACTCGCTCTCGGAAAGCGGCACTTCGGGCGGGATTCCCGCCACGACGTAGGCATCAAGAAGGGTCTTCCCGAGCGTGTTGAGGATTTGGCTGTGCCAGATCCCGCGAACGCCCGTGAGGTTCACCTTGCCGATCGCCATGCCGCGCAGTTCGACTTCAACGGGCCCGCGCCCGAGCGTCGAATAGAGCGCGTTCATGTCACCGGGCGACATCGGCTGATGGGTGAGCTCGACCATGAAAGCGGGCGTGTCCGTAAGCGTTTCGAGGTCGGTGGTCTCCAGGGTGTGTTGGAGTTCGTTCAAAATGGCGGGCGCCGCAAAGACGTTGGCGCCCCCGTTGACGATGGCGGGGACGGCCCCCTTCCCTTCCGAAGCCACCGCGCGCACGGCCTTCGGGATCCGAGCAAGGATGAAGCTGTTCACCTGCCCGTCCCGACCCGACTGCATGCGCCAGAGACCGGGGACGCCCGTGTCGGCCACTTTCACTTCGCCCTCGCAGAGCTTGATGCGCACGTCCCCTTCGCCGAGCGTCGCAAGGAGAAAGTCGAGGTGCCTCGGATCGAACGCCTCGAAATCCCAAACAACATGGAGTTCCTCGGCGTCTTTGCCTTCGGTTTCGACTTTGCCGAGGTGTCCGGTCACTTCCGCTTCGACGGCCTTCAAAAAGGCGACGGTCGCTTCGGCTGCGGCGCGTTCGGTTTCGGGGTCGAGTTTCGGAACGTCGGCCCAACGTCGGGCGGCGTTGAACAACGATTGATCGGCCATGAAAATTCCTCCTGATCGGGGCTTTTTACGTTGGGTTTTCCGTGCTCAGCCGCACGTCGGGGGTTCGTTATTCGGAATCAGGGAAATGCGGCGCGGGGGCGCTTCGGTGCGGGTACCGATCTCGGCGAGAGTCCTCAGGTACTCGTCCCAGCCGAGAAGGCCTTCGGCCGCTCCGAGGTAGGTACCGCTTCGGAAAAGCGCCACGGCGGGAAGTTTTCGAATTCCCCAGCGGGCCGCAAGCGCCCGTCCCGTACGTACGTCCGTGAACCACGCGCCTGCAACGGCATCGCCTAGCGCGCGACGCAACTCGGGCGCGATCACGACGATGTCGAGCGTTTCCTTTTGCTTCATCGGGTCGTCGGCGAAGGCGACGAACTGAAGTCCCCGCGCCGCAAGGAGCGCATCGACGTTCTCTTCGCCCATCTTCTGAAAACCCTCTTTCCCGAAAAGACGCACGAACCCCGGATGGGTGTCGACGTCGATCTGGGCGACTTGAGTGAATTTGCTCATGAACGAACTCCTTCGCAATATTGGTATTCGGGTCAGACCGCACGCTTGCCGACAAGCGCTTTCAGGTGCTCGGGCAACTCGGGTTCGCGGTCGACGAGATCGGGAAAGCCCGCTCGAATCGTCTCTTCCGTGGCATCGCCCGCCATGACGTCCGCCAGAGCGGAAAGGGCGTCGTTCACCTCGCGAACTTCGTCTTCCGACATGTGACGAAGCGCCGTTCCTCGAAACACCATCAAGAGATCATCGGGTTTCACCTCCCCCGCAAGCCCGATTTCGACCCGCTCCGTGCTCCCGTTTCGTTCGCACAGGCACGTACCGTCCCCATAAACTTCTCGAACCGTCATCGGTATGCCGACACACATGGGAAATTCCTCCTCGGATTGTCCTTTCTCTTCTTTTGTCTTTCTTTCGGAACGTCTTACTTTTCACCCGCGTCGGGAATCGCTTCGCCCGCTTCGCGAACGAGGAAGCGTGCGTCCCCGGTACGGCAGGCATCCGAAGCGGACGGGCGTCCCTTTTCGTAAGCCTCGATCGCCACGGGCGCGACGTCCAAGGGCGGAACAACCTCGTCGGCGGAGCGCGCTTCGGGCGCAAAGCCCCAGGCGGCAAGCTCCGCACGGGCAAGTTCGAGCGCCGGCGGAATCTTCGATCGGATCGTCTCCGAGAGGCTTCCGCCGTAGTCGTCAAGCCGTTCGGGCTGTACTCCGACAACGGCGATGCGCTCGGGGGTCTTCCCGAGAAGCGCCGCCGAGCACAAAAGGTCGTTGAAGCCCTGCTGATGGGGCGAAATCTTGGTCGATGCCCAAAGCGTGATGTCGTCTCCGCGAAGGATCTTCACCGTACCGGGCGCTTCGTGGAAGTCGCAGCAGTCGAAAACGAGAATGGAGCGCGTCACCGTGATGTCGTTGAGGAGATACCCGCCCAACGTCCCGCCGTCCATCACCTCGCACCCGTCGGGGAGCCGAAAGGCCGTGTGAAATGCCTCCGCGGCACGCGGCCCGAAGCCTTCGTCCGCCCAGAGAATGTTGCCGATCCCGAGAACGAGCACCTCGCGCTCGTACGTGCGACCGGGGTCCGGCCCGAAAAGCGACACCTCGTCGCATGCCGGTGTCGAGGTTTCTTCGAGGATTTTGTTTCCGCTTTCGTTGGAAGTTTCGTTGGAACAATCGTTACGGTTCACCGTCGGCCTCCCGATGTCGCTTGGGGCTTCTTTCGAGTTTGTTCTTTTCGGTTCTACATGCGCTTCCCGTTTTTCGTTTTTCAAACGGAAAACGCCGGGATCCCGGGCGAAGCGGTATCGGTCGGGCTTCCCGGCAAACGCTCGGGTCCGCTCTCGGAGCACATTCGAACACCCCGGCACGACGCGCGCTTCGTTTCATGTTTCACTATAGAGATGCGGCGTCCGAGTTGCCATCCGCCCGTCGGGGGAATTCGGTACGGACATACGCCCCCCGAAAGGCGTATTCAGCCTCCCGACGGGGCGTTCCGCCTCATCCTAAAGTAGGAATATCGAACACGATGTTCGATAAAACGTTACAAAATATCCGAAACGGCCGCATGAGCCTTCAGGAATAATTCGGTTTCGGCCTTACGATCTTCGATCGGGGGCAAAGCCCCGCCGACCCTTCACCGACATTTTTCGAAACTTTTCTCGAGAACTCGCATTACCGTGCCCGTCCCTCCTCCCATCGATCACATTCCCGGCGTTGCCGATCCCTCCTTCACCCGAAAGAACCGCTCCGGCGCGCCCGGCGCGTCAAAAACCCCGAACGCCCCCGACTCGACCGAATGCACTTGCGGCTTCACGTCGCCGATCGATCCCGAAGAAGCGAAGCTTCACGATTTCAGTCAGCGTTTCAACCGCTGGCTCACCTACGGACAGTCGATCGCGCTCGTGGCGATCGCCATCGCAACCCTTGTCGGCATCGGCCTTTCGATTTGGGAAATGATCGGGAAGGAAACCGTGGGGCTCGGCGACCTGCTGATGCTCTTCCTTTACATCGAAATCCTCTCCATGGTGAAGGGCGGCGCGCTCGGCACTCGTGAGATTCCGATCCACACCCCGATCGCACTCGCCATTGTGGCGGTCGCGCGTTATATCGTGGTGGACGTCGAGCACCTGAAGCCCCTCTACATGTTCCTCACGTCCGCGTCGATTCTCGTGCTCGTCCTGGCACTCTGGATCGTGCGCAGGATCTTGAAGAAAAACGACCGCCTCTGACACCGCCGAAATTCGTCGGATGTGACGAACGCCGACGAATAATCGAGCGGCACCCGCTTCGCATGAAACCATGCAGAACACGGCGGGTGCCGTTTCTTTTGGCAGGAGGCTTGGAGGAGCCTTTCGAGCGAGCTGGCCTGAGCGTTTCGACGGGATTGGCATTGTCGGTCGAAAACGTCGTTCTTCTCGGGCACGCGCATGCGGTCGGAGCGTTTTCCCTTCCCTCGCGACTTGACGAAGAAAAGGCCCGGAATGCCATGCGGTCCCTCGGAATCGAAGCCTGGGCGGGGCCCCCTTTTCAGCAACTCTCGGGCGGGCAGCAGCAACTCGTGATCGTCGCGCGCGCCATTGCGAGCGACGCCCGCGTTCTCTTTCTCGACGAACCCGCTTCGGCTCTCGACTTGCGACGGCAGGAGGAAGTCCTGGCGGAAGGACGCGCCGTCGTTTTCACGACGCACGATCCTTCGCACGCCGAACGGATTGCCGACGAAGCGGTGGTGCCCATGCCCGACGGCGTCGCCCAGTCGGGATCGCGCGCCGACGTACTCACGCCCGAGGTGCTCCGCGCTTTGCCCGGCGTCACGTTGGAGCACGCCCGCACGCCTTCGGGCGTAGCGAGGCTCGTTCCAGTCTATTCACACCTATCGTCCGATTCTCGGTCGTCCGAAATTCAAAAAGGAACGCCGTCATGACGCATCTATCGGTCTACTGCGCGGGGAGTCTCTCGGGGCTCGCAGGCGAGATTCTGTCGTCCTACGCTTCCAGCGATGCTTCGAGCGGTTCTTTGCTCGACTTTGAACTCACACCCAGGCCCGCGGGGCTTCTCGCCAATCGCATTCGCACAGACGACCGGCCGGATCTTGTCCCGAGAGCGTCCTTCGCAGTTCTTGAAAAGCTCGCGGCCGAAGGTTTCGAAACGACCCCCCGCCCGTGGGTCCGAAACAGTCTTGAGCTCCTCTTTCCGAGGGATGGAAGACGAACGAGCGGATCCGCAGGCTTTTCAACGAGACGACCGGAGACGCGGGAACGGAACGTGAGACTCGGACTCAAACCCCTCCCTAGCGTGATAGGAAAAGTGGGGTGACACCTATTCCTGCTTGGGTTCAGCTTCTGGCTGACGAGAGGCTTCGCATCGGAACGTCCACGCCAGGTCGGGATCCGGGCGGAGATTACGCCGAGGCGCTGATCGCGAGCACCGTCAAGCTCGGACCGGACGTGCCCGATCGGATTCGATCGAATGCGCAGGCGCTCGTTGGCAGACACATTCCGGGAGATCGCCCCCGGACGCCGACGATGACGGACTTTCTCCAATTGAGCAAGGCCGACCTCTTTCGCCGCTACCGCACGACGGCCTTGCGGGCGGATCCGATGGACTGCGTCGTCGTCAACATCCCCGAGGATGACAACATTCTCGTGCGAACCGGGCGTCTCGCGTTCACAAGTGCGGGCGAAAGGCTGCTTCACGCGTTCTTCTCCCCGCGGGCCCAGGCTCTCGCTTGCAAGTACGGGTTCATGCCGCCCGAATGAGAATCGAACGGTTCGGACAGCATGTAAAGACTTTGGATATTTCTGTCTCGGTGATTTCGCCAACCGTGCACCCGAGGCGCGCTTGATAAGATGATCGGGACGTTTGACCGAGCTCGCCGCGACGCGGCCCGTCCGCGTGACGTCGGTCGACGTTCTCAGACCAACCACCTCACGATTACGACCCGAGACCTGCTATGACGCAATCCAAAGCACTCCTTCTCTGCGCCCTTCTCGTTCCGAGTCTTGTCGCCGCAGCCGACGAAGAAACCCGAATTTTCTTTGACAAAGATCCGAAAACCGGCGTCGAGCGCTACATCTTCGACCAGGGCGGCACGTCGTCGCGCTACGACCTCTGGATCGTTCGCACGGTCAAAGACGGACGCGACCTAACGGGCCGTCTCGGGAGCGTTGCGCACCCGAAGGATCGCCTCGAAGGCGCCGCCTCGCACGGGAACCATTGGACGCTCCTTTGCCGGGACGAATCCGTCACGATCGACGAAACCCGCACAACGGCCGAGCCGATGCTCGAAGGCAAGGTCCTGACGATACGCGACATTTTCCAGGTCGAAACCAAACCCGAGATGCCGAACGGCGGCCGCTACTTGAAGGCCCCTGGCGGGAAAATCGACCGCGCCTACGCCAAGGCCGATCCGGAAATTGCCGACGATCTGCCGCTCGTCGAAGCTATCTACAACCAAGTCTGCACGACATTGCTGAAGAAGTAAGACACGACAAGCCGAGCCTGGTACGAAGTCCGGATCAGCAGAGGCCGTAGAAACGAGCGGCATCACCCGGCCTTCGCGCGCCTATACTCGATCGGGAGGACGTCTTCGAATCCAATCGAATCGGTTGGATTCGGCCGAGCTCGATCCGCCCCGAGCGACCGGGTCCGTTCGGGCGTTCTCGGAAAACCTACGGCAACAAACAAGGAGCAAGACATGGCTATAAAGCATTTCCCGGACGTCGATGATGCGGATCTCGAGGATGAGAACGCTCTCGACGCTCCCGAAGACGAAGCGGAAGAACCCGAGGAAGGATTCTCTTCCATGCGGGAACTCTACGATGCGCTCGATACCGGCGACGGCGGCCCCGTCTATCTCTCCGACGGCGTCTGGCTTAACCCGGACGGTTCGGTCGATTGAGAAAAATTGCGGCACAATGCGGTCTGCGCGATCCCGATCGAAGCGCGACGGATCACCCGCTCCCTGCGGAAACGGGTAATCTGTCGCGTGCCCGAACGGTGTGACCGGCTCGTCCTGCCAACGCTTTTTTCGAAACTTTTCATCAAGCCTGAATGACTTCGCACACCCCACGCTCCGCGGCCGAGGCCGCGCTCCTCGAACGGATCTCCGACTATTGGAACCGCCGCGCCGCGGGCTACGGTCTTTTCACCCGCGACGACATCAACGGACCCGAAGCCTACCGCTGGACCTGCCACCTCACGAACACCTACCCGCTCTCGGGCCGTCGGGTGCTCGACGTCGGTACGGGCGGAGGCTTCCTCGCGATCCTCGCCGCCAAAGCGGGAGCCGACGTGACGGCCGTGGACATCTCGGTCGAAATGCTTCAAGCCGCCAAGGTGAACGCTCAGGCGTCCGGCTGCGAAATTCTCTTCACGCAATCCGCCGCCGATCGCTTGAGTTTCCCCGACGAGTCGTTCGACGTCGTCATGTGCCGCAACGTCCTCTGGAACATGACCGACCCCGAGGCGGCGGTCGCCGAGTGGGTACGCGTGTTGCGCCCTGGCGGTGCCCTCTTCATCGCGGACGGCAACCACTACAATCACCTCGTCGATTCGCGCTTCAAGGCCGTGCGAAACGCGCTCGACGCGGCCCGAAGCCACGATCCCAAGTACCTCGGCGACGTCGACACGTCGGTGATGGAGCAGATCGCCCGCGACCTCCCCATGACCTCCCGCAACCGACCCGACTGGGAAATCGGCTGCCTCGAATCGCTCGGCCTTTGGGGCGTCTGCTGCCGCGCGGCCTATCCCGCGGCCGTGCGTCTTGCGGACGGTTGCGAAGAAGTCGTGACGCTCGACTTCATCGTGACGGCTTACAAGCCCGAACGTCCGTGCGAGGTACCTGCGGATTCGGCGGGCGAAGTCGGAGAACAGTCCGACGGCTCCCCCGATCTTGAACCCGTCCCGACCGATACGGTGACGGGCGAAAAACACACCGCGTAACGCTCGGCTTTCCGAACACGAAAAACGTGGCCGGAAGGCTCCGGGCAAACGATTCCACGCCCGGGGCCGCCGTCCCGACCTCTTTCCGCCTCCGTCCGAACTTCTCTCGGGCCCCGATCCGATGCGCGATCACCGCGACTTTCCGCCGACGCACGTCCTCGAAAACGATCCGGCAGGAACGCGTGAACATACGCACCGAAACCCGATCGCCACACGACTCTGTTGCCATGCCTCCTACCGAACGCAATCCTCGAAATACCCCGAAGGTTGAAACCGCCGATGCGTACGAAGCAACGCAAACGGCTGAAACAACGGAAACGATCGAGCCCGTTGACTCGACGCCGGCGCTCGTCCCCGATCCCCTTTCGCGCTCCAAGCGTCTTTGCGCCGCAGCCCGCACGACCGTGCTCTCGGGTCTCATTGCTGGCGGCTCGGCGGGATTCGGAGTACGGGTTCTCGAGTCCCCCGGTCTCCTCGAGACGGGGGCCGTGGCGGCGGTCCTTTTCGTACTCGGCGCGGGAGTGGTGCGGGAAGAAGCCGGGAAGCTCGCGGCGGAAGGTTTCGACCGTGCGCGTCGCGCGATCCTCGTTTCGGGAGCGCCCGTCTTTCTCGTCGTTTTCGCATTGGCGTTCGCGCTTTCCCTTCTGAGGCCCGAAAGCCTCTCGGTCCTCCCCGCCTTGGGCGGATTGAAGCCTTCGGAGAACACGGTGCTCGCGCTCGACCTGCTGATTCCCCTTGCCCTCCTCGGCACGATCGCCGACCGGGCGGCCGCGGGCCTCTTTCTTCGGGTTTTCGGGCTGCCGAACGATTCGAACGGTTCGGACGCCTGACGGCGAACGCCCGATGCGCGTTTTGGCATCGCGAACCGGAAGAAACGATGAACGGCCGCTTCCCGGAGGCACCCTCCGAAAAGCGGCCGTTTGTTTTTCCTGAAAACGCTCAATCGTCGAACGGCACGCGCCCCGAGGGTCACCGCACGATTCGCGCGCCCTCGGGTTTCATGCGTTCGAGTCGAAACCGTCAGTCCTTCTTGCTACGGTTGGCAAAGAAGTTGGCGTCTTCGATGTCCTTCGTGCGGATCGTGAAGACCTGATTCGTGAGGTCTTCCGCAAGGGCTTCGGCCTTGGCCATGATGCCGTGGTTGAAGTCTTCGAGCATGGCGTCCGCCTTCTTCGCATCCTGCTTGAAGACCTTGACGTACTCGGCTTCGAAGGTCTTCTGGGCTTCGGCCGTCTGACGTTCGAAGTCGGCGTAGGCCTTCTGCACCACGCCGTGGAGCTTCGGATAGTCGGTCATGACAAGGGTCTGGAGCTTGCGGTACTTCCAGTAGAGCGATTCGCTGTCGGCCTTGTCCGTCCCCTGACCGTAGTGGGCGGGATAAGCGTTGAGGCCGTGGTAGTACGGCACGAAGACCGAGAGATCCGCCATGCCCATGGCGACGTACGTGACGGCGCCGATTTCATCCGGAAGCCACGGACGCACCTGCATCACGTGCGCTTCGTACGTACGGAAGACGCTGATCGGACGGTACGGTTCGTCGCCGCGCAGACCCTTCGTGTACGGGTCGTGCGACTGAAGTTCGCCCGTCTGATAGTGGTCGCGCATGATCGCCTTCAGGTCGTCGACCGTGATCTTCTTTTCGGGCTTCAGATAGACGGGGAAATTCCGGCCGTCGCCCACCTTCTGCTCGAGCGAGGGATTGAGCATCTTCTGGATCTGCCAGACGCGCGGGTCGTTGTAATCGCGGTCGCGTTCGTCGTCGCGGGTGTAGGCCTTCGAGAAGTTGAATTCGCCGTCCTTCTTCGGATCGTAGAAGCCGTTTTCGGTCGCCCACTGAACGAGGTTCTTCGAGGCGAGGGAGTCGGGGCTCTTCGGATCGTACGCCTGGAGACGGCCCTGATTGCCGGAAGCGAAGTAGGTGTCCTTCGGCGTACGTTGGGCGAGCCACTGGTGGCCCGTGCCGGTTTCGAGGTACCAGATTTCCTTGTCGTCGACGAACGCCACGCCGAAGCCTTCGCCCGCACCGGTCGTTTCGATGATCGAGCCGAGGATTTCGACGGCTTCGCGCGCGGTCTTGGCGCGAGGCAACAGGACGTCGAGAATATCGTCTTCCGTGATGCCGGTCTTTTCGTTGTACGGGTCGAGCTTCAGGGCGTCGTCACGCGCGAAGATCGATTCGGTACCCGAAATACCGACGCCCGCGTCGTTGAAACCCGTCGCGCCGTGGAGCTGCGTCTTCCAGTTCGGCACCGTCGTGTAGCCCATCGCCTGTTCGGGCTGCGGGTACGAGAAGTCGGTCGCGCCCTTGTAGTCCTGGGTACGGTACATGTCACCCTTCTTGTAGGTGCGCGCCGGGTGCTTGACCATGTGCTGCGCCTTCATCGCCGAGCTGTCGGCGCTGCGGGCGATGAGGAACGACCCGTCGGCGGAAGCTCCTTCACCCACCACCACGGTGGTGCAGGCAAGCGCGGAACCGGCGATCGCCATCGAAAGCGCGGCGGCCAAGATCGAGGTACGGAATTGCATACAAAGCTCCTTTTAGAAATGCGGTCATCGGTCCGAGATTCCGACGCTCGGCATGCTTCGCAGTCAGGGAAGCCGGGAGAAAGTCCTTTGGTCTGGAGAACTTCGCCCCGAAAAAGGGAACGTCGCGTCGGTTCGGCCGACCCCCGATATAGTGCCTATCACCTAAGACAAATGTTAGAGGAGAAACCCGAGGTCATCGGTCGGTTTCGGGAAAACGCGGGCGTTTCTCGCCGGAGATGAGATAAAAAAAGGGAGGCTTCGCAAGAGGTCTCCCCGGGAGACCCGACCCGGTCACGCACGACGCGCGTTCGGGTACGGGAAGTTCGAACCGTTTGGAACATTCGAAAATCAGAAGCGATGGATCATGCCCGCGAAGAGTTCGTAGGCCGTCGGATCAAGCGTGTCGGCACCCGCATGGATCTTGCCGAGCGTGCCGTAGACGTAGGAACCGCCCGTGTAGACGGTCGTACGCTTGCTGATATCGCACGTTTGACATCCTTTCCGCCCTAAAGGACGGAGACGTTTCGGCTCTGCCCGACCCTGAGAATGTTTATGGCGCCGACTCGGTCGGCGTTGTCCTTGTAGCCGCGTTTGACGCAAAGGAGTTTGAAAGTCGGATCCTTCTCGCGGCACTTCTGGTTCCAAGCAAGCCCATGGTTGTAGACAAAACGAGCGCAACCGCAGGAGCGCGAGAACTTGCGGCAATACGCCCCGTCGGGCTTGAGTTTGAAAATAAAGGCTTTATGACGCAGGACCATGATTTTGTTATAGGCATCAGTCCGCACTTCGTTCGGGTGCCTTGAACAGCAGGGCTTTACGTCACGTCGAATAAGGGTATTGTCCATGCGACCGATATCGGCTCGCTCGCGTCTCACGGCTCTTACACAAACCCGAGCATCGCCGCCTGTGCTTTTGGGGGAAGTCCCGGTCCGAAACGCGCATCCTCTTTGGCCCAGGCGCAGAGACTCGCGTCGAGTCGCCAGTCGGCTTCGCGGAATGCGCCCTCACCGAAAACATCGAGCACTTTGCGCGCGGACCACAAGTCGACGAGCCCGATGCGGTAGTCCTCGAAAAAGCGTTCGCCCCCGAGGGCGATCCCTTGCGTGAAGCCCGAGGGCGGTATGCGACTTTCGGGTCGTGCGACGGTTTCGGGCATGACGAGTTCGTGTTTGGCCCAGGCGAAAATACGAATCGTCGAATTCCCGACGTCTTTCGAATCGTAAGCGCGCGTCTTCGAGACGGCCGTCTGCCCGAGCATGCGGGGAAGCTTGTCGGTCGGAAAAGGAAGTTCGACGCTTTCGTACTTGACCCGATTCGGCTTCACGCCCTGCCGCTCCGCCAGAGCGTCGTTTTCCTCCTTCCAAGTCCAGAGGAGCTCCCGATAATCGGGCTTTACCCAATCGCCGAGTCCCCAACCGCCGAGAAACGCGGGGTTTTTCTCCGTGCGCGCGTTGCGGCGCGAAATCGGACGGTCACGCTCGTAAAAGGTCGAGAGTTTTTCGTCTCTCAATTCGAGGAACCGCTGTCGCAGCGCCTCGGGCCGCTGAGCCAACATCGACACGGGAACGAGCACCTGCTGCACCGACGTCCGAAGCCGACGCGCGAACCACGCATGAAGGTCTTCCGGGTCGAAGAGCATACGGGCATTCCGCGCGGTTTTTCCGAGGGCGGCCGCCGCCTCGGGCCAGCGCTTCGCCACTTCGGCCGTATTGAGGATGAAGGGCACTTCGAGCATCGCCGTCTTCGAAAAGAGCCACCGCGTCCAGGGAAAGACCTGCAAACAGTCGAGCGTACTCCACGTGTGATGACGAAGATAGTCGCCGAGCACTTCGACGCCCGGCACGATGATGACTCCGGGGAAACGCTCCTTGAGCGCTTCGGTTTTGGCACGGTAGTCGGCCGCTCGCGATCCGGCGCGGCCGATTTCGGCGGCATCGTCGTCCCCATAGAAGTCGGCCTCATCGGGAAGCGTGTCGGGAATCGACGCTTCGGCCTTCCCTACGCCCCTCTCTGCGACCGACGCTATCGAGGCCGTACCGGCCGGGGAAAAGGAGCGGTCGGGCACCCCTTTGTTTACAACTCTCCCCCTACCTGTTTCGGCCCCTGCGGCTTCGGATGTCGAGCCCGGAGACGATATCGGGGATGGAGTCGAGATCGGCGCCCCACCGGTTGGAGACAAATCGATGCGTGAGTTGGGTTTGAGGCGTGCCATCGGGAATTTTTCGAATACCAATACAAACATCGATTATACAGTTCAAATGCATAGCACGAAACGCGCTCCCAATGCGATGCAACCCTCGGACGTTGCTCCCGCGGCCGAACGACAGTGCGGGAGCGCGTATCGGAAAGACGGCTGAAGTGTTGTGGGTCTGCCGTTGGCTTCCGGTCAAGGCTTCGCGCACTCCTTGACGAACTCGTCGAAAAGGCGTGCCGCTTCGTTCCGTCGGGCGCTCAAGCGTTCGGGATGCCATTGGACGGCAATGACAAAGCGCTTCTCCGACGACTCGAACCCTTCGAGCACGTCGTCCTCGACCGAATAGGCCGCGGGCACGAAAACGGAGGCGAGCATCTTCACGGCCTGGTGGTGGAGCGAATTGACGCCGAGTTGCGTACCCGACCATTCGGAAATCCGAGTGCCCGGTACCGTCCGGACCTCGTGCACGCAATGGAATTCGGCATCGCTTCGCGAATGGCGCTTGGGCGGAAGACCGAGTTGCGAGGGGATGTCCTGATAGAGCGTTCCGCCGAAGGCGACGTTGAGAATCTGCGCCCCTCGGCAAATGGCAAGGATCGGAAGGTCCTTTTCCCAGGCCTTGCGAATGAGATGAAGTTCGAGTTCGTCCCGCTCCGTCTCCACGGGGCCGCACGCGGAAAGCGGAATCTCGCCGTAGAGCCTCGGGTCGACGTCGGCACCACCCGTGAGCAAGAGTCCGTCGAGTTGTTCGAACAAGCCGTCGAGCACGATCTCTTCGGCAAAAGGAAGAACGAGCGGCACGCCGCCCGCGGCGCGGATGCTCTCTTCGTACCCGGCTCGCGTTCCGACAACGCCCGCCTCGCGAAAACGGGCGGGCGTGAGGCCGATCAAGGGTTTTCCTGCGATCATGGTGGTTTCTCCGGTGCGTTCTCGGCCGACGAGAGGAACGTCGGTCGAAGATTTTGAAGATGGGACTTCGGAAAGTATGCGCCATCGGCGCGGGTTGCGAGGGGATGCAACGAAATTCACCGAATCGCGGCACCCGCGCGAGCCGTCTACAATAGGTTTTTACTCGACCTTTTCCCGGAGGCTTTCCCGATGCCCGTCGACGATCTCGCTCCCTCGAGCGACACCCTGATCTACTTGTCGATTCTGAGGCGCATTCCGCGCGCGCGTTGGATTTCGTCGACGGAACTGCGCCGACAGCTCGCCGCCGCGGGAATCGAGATGTCGCCCCGACGGCTGCAGCGCTATCTGAAGGCGTTGAGCTCCTGGCCCGACCTCGGGGTCGAATGCCGAACGGAATCGAAGCCCTACGGCTATCGGCGCACGGACACCGGAAACGACACGACCTTTGCGAGCCTTCTGCCGCACGAAGGTCTGTTGTTGCGCCTCGCGCGCGAACATTTGCGCTACCAGCTGCCGCGCGAACTGACGGACGCCCTTGCGCCCCTATTCGACGCCGCGATCGACGCGACGAACTCGCGCGACGAAGCGTCCCGCGCGAACGCCTGGCTGAAGAAAGTGTCCTTTGTTTCGAGTACCGTTCCGATGGTGCCCCCCGACATCAAGCCGCGCATTTTCGACGCCGTAAGCGAGGCGCTCTACAAAGACGTCAAGCTGCGGATCCGCTACCGGAACGTCCGGGACGAGGAGTGCGAAGCGGCGGTGTCGCCCCTCGGACTCGTGCAGCAAGACGTACGTCTCTATTTGGTGTGTCGATTCGAAGGGTACGACGACGTGCGCCACCTGGCACTGCACCGCCTGCTTGACGCCGAAACGCTGGACTGTCCGGTCGAGCGCCCCGAAGGGTTCGACCTCGACCGCTACGTCGTGCAACGTCACTTCAACTATGCAAACAGCGGAAAAATCCGGTTGATTCTCGAATTCACGAGCGCCGAGACCGCCCGGAATTTAAAGGAGACGCCCTTTGTCGGACAGACCTCATTCAAGGCGCTTCCCGACGGTGCCTGGCGACTGGAGGCCGTCGTGGACGACACCGTCATCCTCGACGGGTGGATCGCCGCCTGGCGGGAGCGCGCGGGTATGCGTCGAGTGGAGAAGATTCCGCTTGAAACCGAAAAGCCCGCATGACGTCTCGGTTTTGAGGGGGCGCATCGGAGGAATACATGCACGGACTCATTACGCTTGCGGGAGGCGTGGCACTTCTCGTTTGGGGCCTCTACATGGTCAAAAGCGGGATCCTGCGCACGTTCGGAGACTCGCTTCGCACGTGGCTCTCGGTTCGGCTCACGAACCGTGCGAAGGGGTTTGCGGCGGGGTTCGGGTTGGCGACCCTTTTGCAAAGCTCGACCGCTTCGGCGTTGCTCGTTGCGGGCCTGCAGCAAAAGGGCCTGGTGACAACCGCTACGGCCCTCGCTTGCGTGCTCGGAGCCGATCTCGGGAGCGCTTTCGTCGTGCGGCTTCTCTCGTTCGATCTTTCGACGGCCGTTCCCTTCCTCACGATCCTGGGGGTCATTCCCTTCGTGCGGAGGCCCGACACGCGCGTCGGGCAATTCGGCCGTGTGCTTCTCGGTCTCGCCTTCGTGATGATGGCCCTCAAAACGATCGTCGCCGCAACGGAACCCGTCAAAGAAAGCGAAGCATTGCTCTCCACCCTCCAAACGATCGGGGCGAATCCCCTCCTCTCGGGGCTGCTCGGTGCGGCTCTAGCCTTCGTGTGTTTTTCGAGTCTGGCGGTCGTGGCGGTGGCGGCGGGCGCCGTCACCTCGGGCGTGATCGACCCCTACGCTGGGCTTTGGGTCGTGGCGGGTGCAAACCTCGGGAGCGCCCTCCTCGCTTCCGTTTCGACCGCGACGGGTTCTCCCGTCGCACGGCGCGCTCCGACCGGAAACCTCGTTTTCCGGGCGGCGGGCGTGACGATCGCGGGCCTGCTCCTCTACGTCTTTGCGGACCCCTTGCGGGGCTTCGTCGACTCGGGCTCGCAGCTCGTTGACTTTCATTTGCTCCTCAACGCCGCAATCGGTGCGGCGGGGTTGTGCATCCTGGGGCCCGTCGCCCGTGCGACCGATCGGTTGTTGCCCTCCGACGACGCGCCCGAGCTTCCCGCCGAGGTAAAGCTCGAAACCCCGGAAAACATGCTCGCTCCGGTGACGGCTCTTTCGGCCGCACGGTCGGAGGTCGTGATCACGGCGAAGCGACTCCTCAAATTCTGGCGCGGGCTTGATACGCCGTTACGCACGAACCCGCCCGCAGGGACTCTCTTTGCGTTTCACGACGACATCGACCTTTTGAAGCGTCGGTGCGTCGCCGTCGAGCAATTTCTGAACGACCTCATCAAGTCGGTCTTGACGGGCGAAGAAGCGCGTTTTTGGCAAAACATCCACACCGCGAACGAGGGCCTCTCCTTTGCGCTTGACGTTGCGGACGAAATCGTTTCGGAGCTTGAGACGAAAAAGTGCGCCGAGCACTGTTTTTTCACGCCCGAAGGGCTTGAAGAACTCTTGCGCGAGCATCAGCGCGCGTCCGAAGGTCTCGAGATGCTCGTGCGGCTTCTCGAGGGCGAGCGCCCCGGGGCGCAGGCCGATTCACCCAAGCGCACGGCCTCGCGCCGTCGGGCGCTTCTCGCGCGCATTCGTCGCAACGATGCGACGATCTACGAACTGACGGCGCGTCACATGAAGCGCGTCGCCGAAGGACGTGCGGGGGCTGTCGACACGAGTGCGCTCCACGTAGGGCTTCTCGCCCTCTTCCGACGTTTCGAGACCGCCACCGCCATGTCTGCGGGAGAGCCCTGAGGAAGGAAACGATCAAGGCCCGGAAGCCGTCCGCTCCCGGGCCTTCTTGTGTTGCCTTGTCGGCAGGCCGCTTGCAGCGGCTCATGCGTTTGCGAGATCAGCGGTCGCCCGCAAGGAAGTCAAGCGCGAACGCCGTCTCGACCGCCACCCCGTAGGGAAGGCACCGTTCGTCGGCGCGGAAGGCGGGATGGTGATTCTGGACATGGTAGCCCTCTTCGGGGCCGCCCGCGCCGAGGAAGAGGTACACGGCGGGAACGCGATTGGCAAAAGCCGAAAAGTCTTCGCTTGCGGTCCACCCGGTGCGGGTCGCAACGAGCTGTTCGGGAAGCGTCTCCTTCGCTACGCGCAACGCCCGCGCGATCATGCCTTCGTCCTGAACGATCGCGTCGTAACCCGACTGCCAGTCGATCTTCACCTTCGCGCCGTGCGCGGCCGCCACGTGTTCGGCAAGCGTATATACGCGTTCGCGAACGAGCGCGCGGTCGTCCGCGTCTTTCGTACGAATATTGAGACCGATGCGGGCCGTTTGCGGAATGACGTTCACGACGTTGCCCGCTTCGAACACCGTGGGCGAGACAACGACGAACCGATCGGGCGAGATGTTGCGAGAAACGATCGTGTGCAGAGCCCCGACAAGTTCCGAGCCCACCAAAATCGGGTCGATCCCGGCGTGCGGCATCGAGCCGTGCGTGCCGCGTCCTTCAATCGTGATCCAGGCGGCGTCGGAAGCCGTCGTCGCCACGCGGTCCGTGCAGACGGAAAGGCGCCCGATACGGTCGTTCCAGACATGGAGCCCCGCGCAGGCGTCGACCCCGTCGAGGACGCCCGCCGCGACCATGTCGCGCGCGCCGCCCGGAAGCGATTCTTCGGCGTGCTGGAAAATGAGGCGCACTCGACCCGCAAAGGTCGAACGGAGCACCGTCAGGACCTTTGCGGTCCCGAGCAGAATAGCCACATGCGCGTCGTGTCCGCAGACGTGGCTCACGCCCGGGTTCTCGGAGCGGAATTCCAGGCCTTCCGCCTCTTCGACGGGGAGCGCGTCCATGTCGGCGCGCAGCGCGATCGTGCGCACGGGGCCCGTCGCGGGGAGCGTGCCGACGATGTCGGCCGTGAGGCTCGTATCCGTCGGACGACGGATCGCTTCGATCCCCATGGCGCGCAACTCCGCTTCGACGTACGCGACGGTTTGATGTTCGCAAAAGCTCAGTTCCGGATGACGGTGCACGTGACGGCGCCAACGTACGAGGTCGTCTTCGGGAATCGGAAAATCGGTTCGCATGGGAAATTCTCCTTTCAGCTTTCAGTATGTTGAGAACCTCGCGCCTCAAGCGGTCTTGAGACCCAGAAATTCGCGGATGCGGGTTTCGCACTGCACGGCGACGACACCCGCCAGAACGAGCGCCGCGCCCGCAGCGAACCAGCCGTCAACCGATTCGCCGAGCATCACGACGCCCATCGCCACGCCGAAAAGCGGCGTCGCGAAAACGAGCACGCCGAGCCGCGCGGCCAGATACCGTCGCAGCATCCCGCACCAAATGAGGTAGCTTGCAAAGCTTACGACGAAAACCTGAAAGAGGAGGCTCGACCAACCGACGAGTCCCGGTTCGAACCGCGTCTCGCCCGAAAGGAGCGCACACGGGAAAAGAATCGCAAAACCCGTCGCGAGTTGCCAGAAAAGAAGCTGCCCCGAGGACGCGCGACTCATCGTCGTCGTACGGATCGTGATCGTGGTGAGTCCCCAGGAAAGGCCCGAGCAGAGCCCCAAAAAGTCGCCCCAGAGCCAGTCGGCGCCGAGTTCGTTCTCCGAGAGGAGCGCGGGCACGCCGAACGCAAGCACGATCCCCGCAAAGGACATCCCTACTCCCGCCCACTGGAAGGCGGACAAACGCTCTTCGGGCAACTTGAACGCAAGCCCCACCGCCGCAAAGAGCGGAGCCGTATAAAGGAGCACCGCCATATGAGAGGCGGACGTGTAACGGAGCCCCTCGGCCACGAAAAAGAATTCTCCCGCGAAAAAGAGCCCGGTCAGAAAGCCGTGAAAGGGCTTCACGCCCGGCGTCCAGGGTTCTTTCGACACGAACCGATTCCAGGCGAGAAGAAGCAGGCACGAGAGCGCGCTTCTCACCGAGACCTGCAACATCGTACTCACTTCGGGCGCGGCCGCTTTGATCGCGACCTGCTGCAGGCCCCAAATGAAGCAAAGCGCCATGACGACGGCTACGGCTTGTGAATCGATCGGACGACGGTCTGTGCTCGGCAGAGTAGGCACGGGATTCTCCGGAAGTCGGGTGATGATTTCGGGGGTTTGAGGTGGAAACGAAAAGTATGCTCCTTTGCGTGCCGCTTTGCCTGCCGCTCGTGCGGGACCGGGAAACGGCGAAGGAGCCGCATGCCGGTTTTCCGCCTGCGGGCGGTTGCGCTTGGAGGACGGTCTTCCGAGCACGCCGAGCGTTTCGAGCATTTCGGGCAAGAATCCGCATTTCCCGCACCTGTCGCACGGGTACGAACGGGCGCATACTCGTTCTCGTACGCGGGGACAGGTACGTCGAACCTGTCCGTCGAACGTGTGCGCCGGCCTGTCGAGCGAAGTCGACCGACAATGAACGCCCGGCGCCCGCTCGCTTCCGCGCGACAACGTCTTTTCGGGAGAAGCACAATGAACACCACGCGCAAAGAATTTCTCCGCTCGGCGGGCGCCGTTCTGGGCGGCCTCGCTCTCGGGGGCGGTACGGGAACGGCGGTTGCCGCAGCCGCGGTTGCGACGGGCGGCACGAAAACCTATCCTCAGGCGCCCGTCGTCGGGTCGCGCCGTGTCGACGCTGACTTTACGGGCCCCAAGTCCAAGGTCTTTTTCTCGAAGACGATCGACGCCGAACACCTCGTTCGCCTCTACGGTCTCGTGAACGGCTCGATCGGCGGCAAGGTCGCGATCAAACTCCATACGGGCGAGCGGCACGGTCCGAACATTCTGCCGCGCGACCTCGTGAAGGCCTTCCAAGCAACCGTCCCCGAAAGCACGATCGTTGAAACGAACACGCTTTACGCAGGCGACCGCGACACGACCGAAAAGCACTTGAAGACCCTCGAGGTGAACGGTTGGACCTTCTGCCCGGTCGACATTCTCGACTCGGAAGGAACGGTCGATTTGCCCGTGAAGGGCGGCAGGCATTTCAAGGCGGTCTCCATGGGCGGACACATCGTCAACTACGACTCGATGATCGTTCTCACCCACTTCAAGGGCCACGCCATGGGCGGCTTCGGCGGCTCGATGAAGAACATCGCCATCGGCTGCGCCGACGGCAAGATCGGCAAAGCTCAGGTACACGGCGTCACCGACGTCAACATGCCCTGGGATCAGTGGCCCGCCAAAGAGCGCCTGATGGAAAACATGGTCGAATCCGCGAAAGCGGTGGTCGACCGCTTTGCGCCGCGCATCGTCTTCATCAACGTGCTGCGCCGCATGTCGGTCGACTGCGACTGCGCCGGGACGTCCGCCGCGGAACCCACCATTCCCGATATCGGGATTGTCGCTTCAACCGACATTCTCGCCGTCGATCAGGCGAGCGTCGACTTGGTCTACAACCAGACCCACAACCACGATCTCGTCGAGCGCATCGAAACGCGCCACGGTTTGCGACAGCTCTCCTACATGCGCGAACTCGGCATGGGTGCGGAAAACTACGAGCTCGTCGACATCGGCTGATCGCTTGGAGCGAATCGACCGACGGTCCGAAACGGCCGGTTTCTTTCGACCCAAGCCCCCCTCAAAAGAACGCGCCCCGCTCGAACGAACGGGGCGCCTTTGTACGGACTCATCCTTTGCGGATGCTTTTCCGATTTGCAAGCGTACTTCAGAGGCTCTTCGCGGCCTCGGCGTCCGCCGCCAGGTGCGCTTTCAGTTTCTCCACCGCTTCGACGTCCGCGGGAAGCCATTCGACGCGTTCGAGTTCGTCGGGCGCAAGCCACCGGAGCGCTTCGTGCTCCTTCATTTCGATTCGCCCAGCTTCGATCGTCGAGAGGAAACAGTGCATCGTGAGATGGAAGGTCGGGTAATCGTATTCGACCGTCGTGAGAAGCAATTCGGGTCTCACCCGCACGGCCAGTTCCTCCTCGATTTCGCGCACGAGCGCGCGCTCGGGCGTCTCACCGGGCTCGGTCTTGCCGCCCGGGAATTCCCAACCGTCCTTGAATTCGCCGTAACCGCGCTGCGCGGCGAGAATCCGCCCCTCGTGGTGAATGATCGCCGCGACGACTTCGATGCGTTTGCGGGGCATGTCGGTCGGGGAGACGAGCGTTGCGGTCGTATTGTTCGTATCGTTCGTTTCTGTCATTTCTTTCGTTGCGTTCTTGAACGTCGCGGCGCGCCCCCCGGGAGTTGCCCTCCGGACGGAACCGTGACACGAGTAAAAAATCAGGCGGTGAGGTAGGCGTAGATGTCGCTTCGCACGGGCTCGGCCAAACGATAGTCGATTTCGAAGGCCGGATCGACGCCGTTTGCGCCCGGCACCTCGACGGAAATCGGTTCGCCCGCCGCACGCACTTCGCCGAGGAAATAGAAAGCCTTCGCCTCCTTCTCTTTCTTGTTGCGGCGCACGAAAAGGTAGATGCGGTTTTGCGCCTCCCCGGCACCGCGCTTGAAGATGTGATCCGCGTCCGAGGAGGTCGGGCGCCGGTTGCGTTTCGAAAGCGCCACAAAGCGACGTTCGGAGAGGAACCTGTCCGCGTAGGCAATCGCTCCCTCCTCCTTCTCGTAATTGACGAAGACGGGCATCGTCTTCGTCGTGCGGTCGTAGAAGTACCCGCCGATATTTTGGGCGTTGACGTTCCTCTCCCAGTCGAGCAGGCGACACACCTCTTCGTACGTGTACGTTTGGTAGAGCGAAAAGCGCGTCTCGCGGTAGGTCGCGCCGTAAAGGCGTGCCCAGCGGGCCAGAACGAAGTCGGCGAGGTCCGAGAGTTCGTCGACGATGTCGGGATTCTCGTCGAGCGTCGCTTCGAAGACGTTGCTCATCCGCCATTCGGCTCCCGTCCAACGCGCTTCGTCCTGGAGCGCCTCGTCTGCCGCCCGACCGCCGTCCGAAAGGACGCATGCGGCGTAAGCGGCGGAAGATTCGGATGCGTTCTCGGGCGGCACGGGTTCGATGAAGACGCACGCCGGGTACTTCGACGCGTCTTCGCGTCGAATATGAAAGTCGTTCGTCATCAGGCGGCGAATCGACGCGAGATGCGTTTCGGTGACGGGAGGCGCCGAAGTACGTTCCCGAGAACGTTCGAGCGCTTCGAGCGCCGCTTTGAAGCGGGCTTTCAAGCCGTCCTTGAGAGCCTCCGAGGCGAGCGCCCCGCCTGCTTTTCGAGCTCGATAGTCCGCGAGCAGAAGCTGCAGAAGGAGTGCCTCGCCCGCGCGCTCCCCGCGCCCGATCCTTCCCGACAAATAGCCGAGCATCGATTCGGCGGCCGGCGTGAAGACCCGTCCGTAATCGGGCTCGACGCACTTCAGGAACCCGTGGTAGGAGCCGCGGGCTTCGAAAAACTTCGTCGGATCGATCGAGCCGTGCGCCTCGTAGTCGACGAGCTTCGGGATCCGACCGAGCTTGCGACGGATTTCGAGGTAGCTCTCTTTGAGAAGCTTCATCGTCTGCGTCTTCGCGTTGTCGATCGCCGCGTAGATCCGTTCCCGGGAAACGGGGTCGAAGTGAATGCTCGATGCGCCCGGAATCAGACGCGAGCCCGTCGCGACGTAGCGACGCATGATTTCTTTCGAGTACGAGCGGTCGCCCGAGAGCGCGATCGGGATGAGGTAGTTGTTTTCGTAGTTGCCGATGAAGTCGACCACGACGACGTATTCTTTTCCGGGTGCCTTGCGCAAGCCGCGCCCCAACTGCTGGATGAAAACGATCGGGCTTTGCGTCGGGCGCAAGAGGAGCACCTGATTCACATCGGGAATGTCGACGCCTTCGTTGAAAATGTCGACGGTGAAGATGTAGTCGAGCGGTGTCCGTTCCCGACCGATCTCTCCGACCGTTCCCGTCACGACGGGCTCGTCCGCCGTCAGCCGCTCGATGGCGGCTTCGCGCGCGCTTTGCGAATCGGCGCCCGAGAGAGCGAGCGTACGAAGCCCCCTGCGGTTGAAGGCGTCCGAAAGCGCCCTCGCCTCCTCGTTCGTTCGGCAAAAGACGAGGCCCTTCACGCGCGGGCCGCTCCAACCGTGAAAAGACGCTTCCCGAAGGATGTAGTCGACGCGTTCCTCGCAGGCGAGCCGCGCGAAGTCGGCGAGTTCGCCCGCTTCCCCCGCATCCGTCAAAAATTCCCGAATGCCGAAGTAGTGGAAGGGACAGAGGAGCTCTTCTTCGAGCGCGCCCTGAAGGCGAAGCTCATACGCAATGTTGTGATCGAACAACGCATAGATGTCTTCGCCGTCCGGTCGGTCGGGACTTGCCGTCATGCCGAGCCAGAAGCGCGGTTCGAAGTAGCGCATGATGCGCAGATAGCTTGCGGCCGCAGCGCGGTGCACTTCGTCGATGACGATGAGGTCGAAACTCTCGGGTGAAAAGTCCCGCACGTCAAAGAGCGTCCCGTCGTCCTCCGACCGACACGCCTTTTCCATCGTCTGCACGGTCGCAAAGACGATCCGCGCGTCGATCGCTTCTTCGCGCTCGGCGCGCGAAACGGCCCCCGTGTAAAGACCCGACGAAACGTCGCTTCCGAGCACCCGGCGGTAGCTTTCGCGCGCCTGACGGGCGATTTGTTCGCGGTGCACGAGAAAAAGCACCCGAGGGGCGCGCGTATTCTCGGGCTCGTCCGCTTCGAATTTCCCGAGGAGCGCCCGAACGGCAAAGGCGGACGCATACGTCTTCCCCGTACCCGTCGCGGAAATGAGCAGCGCGCGGCGTGCCCCGTCGCGCACGAGCTTCAAAACGGACGCGACGAAGTCGCGTTGCATGCGGTTGGGCCTCAACGCGGGGAAACGGGTGAGCGGACGTGCGACGGGAGCGGAAACGGTCGTCGGTGCAGCGGTTTCGGCGTTCGTCGTGACGTCGGTTTCGGAACCGTGCTCGGGAACGCCCGTATCCTCTGCGGAAGACGTCGCGGGAACGGATGCGGGAAGCCCGGCAAAGGGCTCCGAAGCGCTTTCCGACGGGATCTCCGGAGCCGTCGCCGGTTCGAGCGCGGGGGGCTCGGAAGGAGATGCCGGCAAGACCGCCTCCGCAGGCTCTTGCGACAGATCCGTCACGCCCTCGGTCACCTCTTCGTCTTGCGCCACTTCGGTGAGGCGCCGACGCACGTCGCGCGCCTTTTCCCAGGCCACGCGGTACGACGGCAACTCGCCTCGTGCGGGGCGGCTTGCGGGGTGGCGCCAGAGCGCCTCGAATTCTGCGAGCATTTTCGCCGCGAACGCCCCCTTCGTACGGGAAACGAGACGCGCATTCCATTCGCGGTTCGTCGTAAGCGCCGTTTGGGTGAGGTTGGAACTTCCTACGATCAGGCGGCAGCCCGTTCCCGACTCGAAGACGTACCCCTTCGTGTGGAAGCCCGCGCTCGAGCCGAAAGTGCGGTAGAGACGAATTTCGATGTTGGGAAATTCGTTCAAGACGTGCTCGATCGCACGGGGTTCCGAAAAGAGGAGGTAGTCGGTCGTGAGAATTCGACCGGGAACGTTCCGGTCGCGCAACTCCCTCAAGGTTTCGAGAAGCGGCGTCAGTCCGCCCATCGTCACGAAGGCGACGCTCATCGAGAAGCGGTCGCATGCGGCGAGCTCTTCTTCGAGGACCGATACGACCTTCGTTCCCGCCTTGGGGTCGTTCGAGAGAAATTCCGCCCGCAGTCCCGGATCCGAATCGGCTTCGCCGTCGACGAACGACGTGGCAAGCGCCCTCATGAGCATGTCGCTCTCGGGGTCTCGCGCGGAATCGGAAACGGTATCGGAAACGAAGGAAAAAGCGGCAGTCGAGTCGAATGGAGTCATCGGTCGGGGCGATTGAATTCGGTTCGCCCGTTTCTCTATCGAGCGAAAATCATCCGGGCAGCATACACGGTCCGAGCGCGCTTGGCGAGGCCTGTACCGGATAACAGTCCGGTTAAAACCAACGGACTACACGCAGAAAAGCGGTCGACCCTGAATTTTCCGTCTTCGGAACAGCGTCTTTTCCCAAGAAAATCCGGGGGTTCTCAAGTGCCGACTCCAACGAACGACCGAAGAAAAAAGAGCGGGCGGGCCGACCGAAGCCGTCCCGCCCGAAAGCCCCCTTTTCGGCACGTCGTCACTCAATGAGTCGAAAAAATCCCCAAGTGCCGGCGCGCGTCAAAGATGCCGTGTCTTTCCCGATACGAGCTCGTCAACGGGACGCCTTTCTGTTTTCGAATCTTCGATCCCGTCACGGCCGCCTCCGAATCGGACGTTTATTCGGCGCTCATTCCCCGCAGGGCGCGTCCGTCGACTGCATGTCCTTTCGCACGTCCGCGAGTCGAATCACGCGCTGGTTGGAGCTGCCGAACCAGACGCCCTTTTCCTTCACCTTGAGGTGCTCGATGAAAGGGCCGTCGACGAGCACGTCGACGTAGGCGAGGACGGGCGAGTTCGACACCTTCTCGTGCTTGCGCCCCGTCCAGAGCCAGATCGTCTTCGAGGTGCCGAACTTTTCGCGCACCGTCTTGACGATCCGAAGCATCTCGGACTCGTTCCGGGGTTCGAGGGGATCGCCTCCGAGGAGGCTCAAGCCCTCCACATAAGGTTCCTCAAGCGCTTTGACGAGCGTCGCGAGCGTTTCATCGGTAAAGGGTTTCCCGGCCTCGAAATCCCAACTCTCCGGGTTGAAACACCCCTTGCAGTGCAGGGTGCACCCCGAACAAAAGAGCGAAACCCGAACGCCCGGGCCGTTGGCGGTGTCGCAGGTGCTGAGACCGATGTAGTGCATGACGAAGTTACCTCGATGGTTGAAGCGCCTAAAGGATACCCGATGACTGGGGCGGGGAAAAAGAGAAAGGGCCGAGTCCTGGGAGGCCCGGCCCTTCGCACGTCGTCGGCGCCGAATCGAAGTCGATGTCGGCACCCGTGCGGCGTTACATGCTCACGCGGTTGACGATTTCCGCCATCTTTCCGTCGTTCATGCGGGAGATGCCGTTCACGTTCGAGTACCCGAGGTAGCCGCACACTCGGCTGATCACCGAGAGGTCGTTGCTGCCGCACTCGGGGCAGGTAAAGAGCACGTTCGTCGAGTGTTTGCCGCAGTGGTTGCAGTACGCGCTGTCGAAATTGACGCCCTGGTAGAACCCCATCTTCATGCCGCGGCGGATGATCGCCTTGACGGCGTCGAAGTTCTCCGGATTGTCAAGGCGCACGTACTGGATGTGCCCGCCCTCGCAGAGGTGGAAGTTTTCGTATTCCTTCTCCTGCTTTTCAAAGGGGGTGATGTCCTCGGTCACGTTCACGTGGAAGGAGTTCGTGAAGTAGTCGGGGCTGTAGTGCGGGGTCGAGCGGAAGACGTTGCGCACGCGGTGCTCCGCGCAGAAACGGTCGTACTGCTTGGCCTGCGTCGCGCAAAGCGACTCGGCGGGCGTACCGTAGATGGCGTAGAGGTAGCCGTCTTCCTTCTTGAAGGCGTCGAGGCGCTTTTGCATGTGACGGAGCACTTCGGCGGAGAATTCGCCGCCTTCTTCGACGAGGCGCTTCCCGGACCAAAGGTACGTCGCTTCGTCGAGCGCCGTGATCCCGAAGGACGCGGTCATGTAGCGAACGAGATCGCCCACGACGTCGTCCGGGTCCTTCGTCCCTTCGTAGAAGCCCCCCTGCGTGAAGGCGAGCGGGTTGCTCGAGCACTTCTGATTGCGCAGGATGTCGTAGCGCTTCTTGAGGAAGTCGCGGATCGTCTGGAGACGCTCGTCGAGGAGATCCCAGAAGTGCTCTTTCCAGTTCTCGGGCGACTCGATCTTCGCGAGCGTGAGGATGATCGGAAGATTGAGCGACACGGCGCCGATGTTGCAGCGACCCACCGTCACGGCTTCACCCGCTTCGTTCACCCAGCGCGAGAGGAACGCGCGGCACCCCATGGGCGAGGTGATCGCGTGGTCTTCGCGGAAAATCTTCGAGACGCTGCCGCGGTCCGAAGAAAGCGACAGGTAGTCCGGGTACATGCAGCTCGTGCTCGTCTTGACGGCTTCGTCAAAGAGCATCGAGCTCCAACGGTCGCCGTCCACCTGCTTTTCGTCGAAGAGGTAAACAAGCTTCGGAAAGACGACGGGCTTGTGGTCCTTGCCGTGACCGTTGCGGCGCACGCGCAACATGATGCGGTCGATTTCGGAGAGCCAGCGACGTTCGTTTTCGTCGAGCTTTTCGTGATCCCACTGCCCGAAGGTGATCGTCGTGAAGGCGAAATCGCCGCGGCTGCAGGGCACGGTGTTGAGTTTCAATTCGAGCGACTGGAAACCCTGTTCGAGTTCGCGCACGACGTCGTGATCGGCGCACTCGCGGGCGCGCGCTTCGGGCATCTCGAAGGAGAGGTACTTCTCGTAGGCGGCCTTCCAGCTCTTCAGGACATAGGGAAGGAGGACCTTGTCGAGTTCGGGCAGCGTAAAGCCGCCGAACTGCTGCGCGGTCGCAACGAGCGTGATGTCGCCCACCACCTGAAGGGCCGAGAGGACCGTCTTCGGTTCCGTGTACTGAACGTTGCTCATCTCGAAGCCGCCCTTCAGGACGGTGCCGATGTCAAAGAGGCAGCAGTTGATGCAACCGAGAATCATGTCGCGCAGGTCGTGGATGTAGATGTCCCCGCGTTCGATGAGTTCCTTTTCGCGCTTCGAGAGGTAGAACTGCTTGTAGAGGCTCTTCGTGAGGTAGCCCTTGATGAGCGACCCCTTCGTCGAAACGAGGGAGCTGTCGTAGTTCGCGTTTTCGCGGTCGCCGAGACGCAAAACGTCGTCCGCGTCCTGGCGCAGTTGCTCGAAGGTCTTCGCGTAGGTGGTCTTGTAGTAGCGATACTCGGCGTAGGCTTCGGCCACTTCCTTGTACTGGAAGAAGGCAAGCGCCGCGATGACGAGCTCGTGGAGCTCGGCCACCGTCACGTCCTTGCGCGTGCCGAGACGCTCGCGCACCTCCTGGGCGATGCGTTCCATCGTCGGGACGGTGATCTCCCGGTCGCAGCGGAACGCCGCCTTGCGGATCGCGTCGACGATTTTTTGCGAGTTGAAGGCTTCAACGTTGTTGTCCTTCTTGATGACCTGCAGCATGGGAACCTCCTCCTCGGGAAACGGATTGCATCGGATGAAATGAAACAAGGGGGCAATTAAACCACAGTTTGGAGGTCCGTTGGAGATCGAGCCGCGACCCGACTTCCCGATCGGGTCCGATGAAAGTCGCTTGGGCCCTCTCAGATCTCGATTTTCGGGTTACATACTATTTTTCTATCGATACCATTGAATCGATACACCAAAGAGGGTACCCAATTACACTAAAAACCACTATATGTTGTATTTTTGAGGAATCCGCCCACATAGGACCCACGACTAGGGCGATGCGCGGCCGCGCACACCCCATAGAATGGGGGTCGATTCCGACCGACGTTCGAGGAGATTGCGGGGTACTCGCGGGGATGCGTCGGGGTTGTCGACGGGGGACTTTTTCAAAGCCGACGGTGGACCGACAGGTCGAGTCGATGGAAGTCCCGTCTCCGAAGTTTGTCTTGCCGTGGCGTGCGAACCTCGGCTAGAATGCCGCGGTCGCGAGAGGAAAGCGCACCTTGAACGGTCCCCTCCTCCCGTGCCGTTTTTTTTTCTTTTCACTTTTAATTTCTATGGATCCCGAGCCTACTTGCTCGCGGATGTCCCCTTCGTCGGTTCGACGCGCCGCCTGATGCGCCGTGTTCGCCGTCCGGAGCGCACGAAGGCACGACCTTTGTCGGGACGTTCGCGAACACAACTTGTTGAACCGCACCGAACCGCTTTGCGCCGTTGCGAGAGATCAAACCGACTTGAGCAGCCCCGAGATGCTCGGAGGCGGCGCGGTCGTGCGTGCGTGAAGAACACGCACGGCTCCGCCCTCCCCGCTTCCGTTGCTTTTTTCGAACCTTTCGCTCCGTGCGCGTCGTTCGCCGTTGCCTGTTGCCTCGTTGCCGTCCGTTCCCCGCATGCGTTCGAACCGCATTCGGAGTCGTGGTCGTGCGCTTTCGTGCCCATCACGCACCTTTGCGCGCCGTCGCGCGAACGACCGCATCGACGGCTTCGACGCCCGCGACGTCCCGGCACCCTCGGTACGCGTTCGCTCTTTCCGAGAAACCGCATTCGAAGGAGACCACCCATGAACCGCTTCATCCCGACCGCCGCTTTCGAACTCCGTCACGCCGCGCCCGAGCATGCCCTCTGGACGCTCGCCGACACGCACTTTCGGACCGTGCCCGCCTGGGGGTTCGGCGATGCGACCGCGGCCGTCCGCCCCGATCAATCCGTCATCGCCGCTCCCGCCTCGGAGAGCACCCGCATCGAATCGTCCGAAACCCGCTCTTCAAACACCTCGCAGAACCTCGACGAGCTCGATCTTCTCCGTACGCCCGTCGTGCGCCTCTTTTCCGTTCGGGCCGTGTGGCTCGTGCTTCTGACGCTTTTCGGGATGCTCACGAGCACGGCGGTGGCCGCGCAAACGGAGATGCTGGAGCACGTGATTCTTCTGGCGGCCTTCATCGCGCCGATCGTCGACATGGGCGGAAACGCGGGGAGCCAGTCCGCAACGCTTGTCATTCGGGCGCTCTCGACCGGAACGCTGCAACTTTGCGGCCGCGATCTCGCGCGCGTTCTCGGGCGCGAACTCCTCGTTTCGGGCGCCTTGGGAGCCGTGGTCGCGCTTCTCGAAGGGCTCCTTGCCTGGGTGACGAAGGATGCCGCGCCCGGAGTGCTCTGCGTCGTCGCGCTTTCGATGTTCGTCTGCACGGCGGCCGGCGGTGTGATCGGGGCGCTTCTGCCTTTCGTAGCAAAGCGCTGCGGACTCGATCCCGCGACGCTCTCCTCGCCTCTCATCACGTCGGTGATGGACCTTCTGGGCGTTTTCATCTACTTCGGCCTCGCGTACCTCTTCCTCGCGGACGTGCTTTTCGGCTGAGTCTCCGAAACGACAACACCCGACGTCGTCCGGGAAGGACGCGTCGGGCGTTGAAGAAAATTCGGAAGTCTCCGAAGGAATTGAGAGGCCCGGGAAACCTCCCGAGCCTCGGAGGGCCGCCGTCAGGGGGCCTTCGTTTCGTTCGCTTCGTTCGTTGCGGTCGCTTCGGCCGCAACGGACGCAACCGGAGCTTCGGCAACGGCGGGGGCGGGGTCCGCAACAGCAGGAGCAGGCGAAACGGACGAAACGGCTTCGGCGCGCGTCGCCCCTTCCGTTGCGACGTACTCGAAGTCGCCGTAACGCTCGATCCGTTCGGCGCGGCGCGCGAGGAGCTCTTCGCGGGAGAGTGCGAGGAGTTCGCGCAACTCATCCACCACGACCTTCTTCAAGGTCGTGCACATGAGCTTCGGATCGCGGTGCGCGCCCCCGATCGGCTCCGACACCACGCGGTCGACGAGACCGAGTTCCGAGAGACGGTCGGCCGTAAGCGCCAGCGCTTCCGCGGCGCGCGGGGCTTCCGCGGCGCTCTTCCAGAGAATCGAGGCACACCCTTCCGGGGAAATGACCGAGTAGGTCGCGTACTGGAGCATCATCACGCAGTCGGCAACCGCAATCGCGAGCGCCCCGCCCGAGCCGCCTTCGCCGATCACGCAGGTAACGATCGGAACGTTGAGGGTCGCCATCTCGTAGAGGTTGTGACCGATCGCTTCCGACTGCCCGCGCTCCTCGGCGTCGATCCCGGGATAAGCCCCGGGGGTGTCGACGAAAGTGAGGACGGGAAGACCGAATTTTTCCGCCATCTTCATCAGGCGCAGAGCCTTGCGGTAGCCTTCGGGGCGCGCCATGCCGAAGTTGCGCTGCGTGCGTTCGCGAAGCGACCGGCCCTTCTGATGGCCGATCACGACGACGTTGATGTCGGCGATGCGCGCAAGCCCCCCGACGATCGCCGCGTCGTCCGCAAAGGCGCGGTCGCCGTGGAGTTCGTGAAAATCCGTGCAGAGCGCTTCGATGTAGTCGAGCGTGTAGGGACGATTCGGGTGACGGGCGACGAGCGACGTCTGCCAGGGAGTGAGCGACGCGTACGTCTTCTTGAGGAGTTCGTAGGATTTCGATTCGAGCGAAGCGATTTCGGAGGCGACGCTGACCGCCTTCGTGCCTTCGACGCCCTCGTCTTCGAGCGCGCGCAGTTCGTCGATTTTCGATTCGAGAAGCTCGATGTCTTTTTCAAAGTCGAGAAAAACTTTCTTGGCCATGATGCGTGTGAAATGGTGTGTTCGGGGAAGGGCCGACGAGGTCGGCCCTCAAGCGCCTTGAAGCCTCTCGGGCGCCTCAAACGAGACGGCGCCAGGTCGTCCCCTGAGGACCGTCCATGAGTTCGATCCCTTCTTCAAGGAGCGACTTGCGGATTTCGTCGGCGCGGGCGTAGTTTTTCGCCTTTTTCGCTTCGGCGCGCTCGGCGATGAGCCCTTCGATGCGGGCCGCGTCGTCTTCCTTGACACCGCCCGTGAGGAACGCTTCCGGATCGCGCCCGAGAAGGTTCAGCACGCGACCGAGACCGAGGAGCTGACGAACGAGCGCGGGCGAGCCCGTACGGTTCACTTCGCTCGCGAGTTCGAAAAGGACGCTTACGGCCTGCGGCGTATTGAAGTCGTCGTCCATCGCTTCCTTGAAGCGCGCGGCGTACGTTTCCGACCAATCGAGCGCCGCGCGGTCGGCGACACGCCCCTTCAGAGCGCCGTAGAGGCGAACGAGCCCCTTGTGGGCGTCTTCAATGAGCCCCGAGGAGAAGGAAATGGGGCTCCGGTAGTGGCTCTTCAAGAGGAAAAAGCGGAGCACTTCGGCGCCGTTTCCTTTGCCGTAAGCGGCTTCGGTATCCTTGAGGGCGTCGCGGATCGTCCAGAAGTTGCCGAGCGACTTGCTCATCTTTTCTTCCGTGCCGTCGGCATTGCGAACGCGCAAGGGACCCGAGTGCATCCAGGTCTTCGCAAACGTCTTCCCCGAAGCGGCTTCGCTCTGGGCGATTTCGTTTTCGTGGTGCGGGAAGATGAGGTCGGGACCGCCCCCGTGAATGTCGATTTCGTCGCCGAGGAGCTTCCGGGCCATGGCCGAGCATTCGATGTGCCAGCCCGGGCGCCCTTCGCCCCACTTCGAGCACCAGTGCGGCTCGCCCGGCTTCGCGCGCTTCCAGAGGACGAAGTCCAAGGGGTCGCGCTTCCCTTGAGCGACGGAAACGCGCGCCCCCGACTGCAGGTCGTCGATCGACTTGCCGGAGAGACGCCCGTAGGGTTTGAAGGCGCGCACGGCGTAGTCGACGTCGCCGTCCGCGGCCTGATAGGCAAAGCCCTTTTCTTCGAGCTTCCCGACCAGATCGAGCATCTCGGGGATGTAATCCGTCGCGCGCGGCTCGTGCGTGGGCGCGAGGCACCCGAGCGCGAGCATGTCTTCCTGCATCGCGCGGGCGAATTCCGTCGTGAGTTCGTCCGTCGTGATGCCGCGTTCGGCCGCACGGCGAATGATCTTGTCGTCGATGTCGGTGATGTTGCGCACGAACGTCACGCGGTAGCCCGAAGCTTCGAGCCAGCGGCGCACGACGTCGAACGCGACGAACGTGCGCCCGTGGCCGATGTGGCAATAGTCGTAGACCGTAACGCCGCAGACGTACATGCGGACGTGACCGGGTTCGGAAGGCGCAAACGGTTTTTGTTCGCGGCTCAGGGTCGAATAAATCGAAAGGGCCATGACGTTCCTTTGATGGCCCGCGCGCCCCGACGTCGTCATGCGCGGGGTACGGGCTCGTTGCGAATAGTACGAATCGAATCGCTTGGTCCGAGGTGCGGGTCGCCCCGTCCCCGGCCGAACGGTCGGGGCTGCGCGAGGGACCGCGGGGACCTGTTACAGGTGCGTACAGGTCCCTCGGACGACCCCGCCGCGAAGCGGCTAAAATTCCCGACAGTCGGAATCCCGGAAAGTATAGCCGTCCGGACGCGCTTGCCGCGTCGGGCAAAAGGCCGATGACGCCGATACCCCGTCGAAACCCCTCGAAAACCCTCGGGCCGCCTTCCGGTGCCCCCGTCGAGGGAGCCCGAAGGCCTTCCCGCGAAGGTCTTCGACGACCCGACGGAGCCCGCGTCGCTTTCCCGTCTCCGTCCCTTACGCACTTCTCCGCACGTCTTTTCTCTCAGAGCCCTCCACAATGCGCCGCTCGCTTTTCATTCTTCTCTCCGCCCTCTTCGTTGCGGCCGGTACCGCAACGTCGCTTCCCGTCTCGGCGGCCAGCGACATGGAAAACCTCGCCCGTACGCTGCACGACTCGCAGTTTTCCACGCACGTCGAGCGACTGCTCAAAAGCAACAACGCGGCTCAGGCTCTGGAGTTGGCCGACATCGGCATCGCCCGCAACGCCCGCAACGTACAACTGCGCTTCATGCGCACCGTGGCTCTCGACGCGCTCGGGCGGCGCGAAGAAGCCGCCTCGGGCCTCAACGCCCTCATTCGCGAGTATCCCGAGATTCCCGATCCCTACAACAACCTCGCCGTGATCGAGGCGGGTTTCGGCAACCTCGAACATGCGGCCGAGCTCCTTCGCAAGGCGCTCACCATCAACCCGAACTTCGCCCTCGCGCAGAAGAACCTCGGGGACGTGTACCTGGCGCTTGCCGTTGAAAATTACGAACGTTCCGCCGCGGTCCTCACGCGCAACGCCGAATTGCAGTCGCGTTTGAAGACCCTGAAGCGGATCACGAAGGACGGGGTCTGACCCGAAACCGGCTTCTGCTTTCGGCAAAGAGCTCCCCGGTTCGAACCCGCTTCATACAAGACAACACCACCACAACGACACCATTCGGAGACACTGACACATGCTTCGTCGTCGACTTCTTGCATCGATTCTTCCCGCCGCTCTCGCCCTCTCGACGGGCCTTGCGAACGCGGCGCCCGTCTCGGAACCGCGCGTTGCGATCGAAACCACGATGGGTACGATCGTCGTGCAGCTCTCGCCCGACCGCGCCCCGATCACGGTGAAGAACTTCCTGCGCTACGTGAACGAAGGCCACTACACCGACACGATTTTTCACCGCGTGATCGCGGGCTTCATGATTCAGGGCGGGGGCTTTACGGAAGCGATGAAGGAAAAGCCCACGCACGAACCGATTCCGCTTGAGGCGCGCGGGGGCCTGCCCAACAACCGCTACACGATCGCCATGGCCCGCACCTCCTACCCGCATTCGGCGACCGCCCAGTTCTACATCAACGTCGCCGACAACGACTTCCTCAACGCCGACCGCGCTCAGGACGGCAACGGCTATTGCGTCTTCGGCCGCGTCGTGAAGGGCGAAGAGGTCGTCGACAAGATCGCCGCCGTTGCGACGGGTCGCAAGGCCGGGATGAGCGACGTGCCCGTCTCGACCGTGAAGATCCTCAAGGCCGAAGTCGTGAAGTAATCGGACCGAATCCCGAGTCGGGGTTCGATTTCCTCGCGGCCCGATTTGTCCGCGCTTATGCGACAATTGGGGGCCACGCCCCTCGGAGCACATTTCGGGGGGCCCGATTTTTTCTTATCCTGCGGCCCGGCGACGGCGCGCCCCGCGTGCTTTCCCGGGTCCGACTGCATGGACAGCATCACCATGATCCGTTTCACCACGAACAAGGGTGTGATCGACATCGAGCTCGACCACGAACACGCTCCGAAGACCAGCGAAAACTTCGAAGAATACGTCAAGTCCGGTTTCTACAACGGCGTCATCTTCCACCGCGTCATCCGCGGCTTCATGATCCAGGGCGGCGGCTTCCTTCCGGGCATGATCCAGAAGGAAACCCGTGCTCCGATCGAAAACGAAGCCGCCAACGGTCTCAAGAACGACCGTTACACGATCGCCATGGCCCGCACGGGCGACCCCCACTCCGCCACGGCCCAGTTCTTCATCAACGTCGCCGACAACGACTTCCTCAACCATACGGCTCCGACGAGCCAGGGCTGGGGTTATGCCGTCTTCGGCCGCGTCGTGGCCGGTGAAGACGTCGTCGACGAAATCGCCAAGGTCCGCACCTCGACCCGCGGCTTCTACGGCGACGTTCCCGTCGAAGACGTCGTGATCGAAAAGGCCGAAATCGTCGCCGACTGATTTTCGCCCGTCCGAAGCCCCCGACGTTCCGCGGGAACGCGGGGGTTTTGCACGTTTTGCCCGCCCAACACTCATTCTCCGGAGACCTATCACCATGGAATCGATGCAGGTACCCGCCCTTGCGGGTCTCGCGAGCGTTGCTCCGCTCTCGAACCCCGTCATCATTTCGGACCTTCACCTCACCCCGACGAAACCCAAGACCATCATGGGTTTTCTGCGCTTCATGAAGGAAGTGGCCCCCCGCTACGCCGAACTCGTGATTCTCGGCGACCTCTTCGACTTCTGGATCGGCGACGACGCGATGGGCGACGCCGAGGCGATCGTCGCCACCCTGAAGCTCTACACGGCTTCCGGCCGTCGCCTTCTCATCATGCAGGGCAACCGCGACGTCATGCTCGGCGAAGGCTTTGCCGCGGCGTGCGGTGCCGAACTTATCGCCGACCCGATCGCCGTTGAGATCCGCGGTCGCAAGATCCTCCTCTCGCACGGCGATGCCTGGTGCCTGCGCGACGAAACATATCAGGCTTTCCGCAAGATGGTGCGCAATCCCCAGTGGCAGGCCGCCGTCCTCTCGAAGCCCGTCCCCGAACGCATCGCCATGGCCCAGGAAGCCCGCATGAAGAGCGAAGGCGACAAGAGCATGAAAACCGACGCTGAAATGGACGTGGTCGAGTCGGCCGTTGCCGAAGCCGCCCGCACCGCGGGAGTCGATCTCGTCATTCACGGTCACACCCACAAGCCCGCCGCGCACGTGGGCGCCAAGATCGAGCGCTGGGTACTCCCCGACTGGGAACTCGACAACACGAACTGCGCCGGCCGTTCGGGCTGCATCACGTTCCTTGAGGACGGTCGCCCCCAGATCCAGATGCTCTGATCCGGTCAAGACGCCTGAAGCGCTTCGAATGCTTCGAGCGCTCCGGTGAAAAGGAAAACGCCGAAACCCGCATGTTGGGATTTCGGCGTTTTTCGTTGAGAGTCCGGAGAGCGAAGCTTGGGGCTCGGGCTCCGACGGACGGGCGCATCAGTGTTCGGTCGCGTCGCCCTCGGCCGGACGAATGCTGACGAGGAACGTCTTCCGCTTCCCGGTCACATAGGTTGCCTCTACGGTGCGATCATAGTAAAAAGCGTCGAGGATCGTTTCTTGAGCCTCGGCAAGATCGACTTCGAGCGTATCTTCCGATGCGCTCACAGTAACCTCGTTACCCGAATCCGCTTCGCGAAGTTGCATCGACCACTTCGGCGCACCTTTGTTCAGGTTCAGTCCGACGATCTGGAATCGGCTGGACACCACATCGACCGGCTCGGTTGCATTCTTGGAGCGAGCACGCAATGCTTCGAGCGCCGCTCCCTGATACTCGGAGCCGCCGACTTCGATTCGGGTCGCATCGGGGCTGCGTTTTGCCAAACTTTCCGCCACATTTTGCTTCGCATGGGCCGTAGCTTGCATGACAACGTCATACTGCTTTTTCTCTCGCGGAGAGATGGCATCGACAAGGGCCAGATAACGTTCGGTTTCCTCACGGGAGAGAAGACGTTTGGTTTCTTCTTCTTTGAGTTTCACCTCTGCCGCCTTGATCGCCGCCTCGGCTTCCTTGAGTTTCACTGTTCGGTTGTTGTATGAGTCAACGACGCTGGTAACCCCCCAGACACAGAAGACCCCCATTATGAGCAAAGCAATCGTTCTGCTGTCCATTTTTCCAACTGTGTTCTCGAAAAGAGCCTTCCAAAAACCATCGGTAAGTACCTGGTCTTCCCAACTGCCTTCGCGCGTCCTGAATTGAAGCTCGAAAGCCTTGCGTTCGTCCGTCGACAACTTCCGAATATCCGTCGTGCCGTGAACGAGGAGCGCCGCCAAACGAAAAAAGTGCTCCTGAATTTCCCACAACGTTCGGGTCTGTTCGCCCGGCGTAACAGCCTCGTAGCCCGGCCCTTCGACGCGGATAGAAAAGCGCGTCAGCGTTTCGGGCACGTGAAAATCGTCAACATTGAGAGGCGCCTTGCTCTCGAGCAGGCCGAGCAACGCGGAAAAATCCTCCGACGCGGCTCGGGACCGAATCACTGTTTCTTCCATTATGACTCCTTCGGCCCGCGCTGTCGCCTCTGCGACGGCGGGTCAGATTAACAGGTTCCGCAGAAAAATGAGAGGCTTGCTGCTGAAAATTTTTATGTACTACATATGGCAGCAGGCAGGCCATCATCGTCAATCTATGGTATGCCTCAAAACACACCGGCTCCTCCGCCGCAAGGTCGACGTTTCGATGACGCCGAGCCCGTGCTATAACACGTCGGAACCGTTCCGACCGCACGGGCCTCGGGAAGCCCGGGGTCTCACGGACGGCGAAATCATTCTTGCACGATTCGGGCCGGGTACTCGCGGTCCCCCCCAAGGAGCAAAAAACCATGCAGAAGATCCATTCCGACAAGGCGCCCGCCGCCATCGGTCCCTACTCGCAGGCCTACCGTGCGGGCGACTTCGTCTTCACGTCGGGCCAGATCGGCATCGTCCCTGAAACGGGCCGTCCCGCGGGCGACGACGTCGCCGCGCAGGCCGAACAGGCGATCGCGAACCTTAGCGAAGTGCTCGCCGCCGCCGGCACCGATTTCTCGCGCGTCGTGAAGACGACGTGCTTCCTCGCCGACATGGCGGACTTCAAGACCTTCAACGCCGTCTACGAAAAGCACTTCGTCTCGAAGCCCGCGCGCTCGTGCTTCGCGGTGAAGGAGCTCCCCATGGGTCTTCGTTGCGAAATCGAAGTCGTCGCCTACCTCGGCGAATAAGGGAAGACTTCGGACCGACCGGTCCGTCGACTTCAACGGCAAAGGCTGCGTCCTTTCGGAGCGCGGCCTTTGCTTTTGATTGGCGGCTGTTTTCGGGAAGCAGCCTTTCGCGGGGAGCCGGTTCGGCTCCCCGAAGTCGCAGTGCGGATTACTTGCCGGCCTTAATGGCTTCGGCAATCGCGTCCGCGGCGACGCGGCCCGAGGTGAGCGCCCAACCGACGTTCGCACCCGCGGGCGAGTCGTCGCCCATCACGCCGCCCACGAGTTCGCCCGCGGCGTAGAGGTTCGGAATGGTCGAGCCGTCCGTCTTCACGATGTTGAGGTGGTCGTCCGTGCAGACGCCGCCCATCGTCGTCGCGAAGCGGGGCTTCTGTTCGACGATGTAGTAGGGGCCTACGGCCGAGATTTCCGCGGCCATGTACTTCGCGGGACGGTCGAAGTCGGCGTCCTTCTTCGCCTTCACGAAGCCGTTGTAGCGCGCGACCGTGGCCTTGAGGTTTTCGGCGTTGACGCCAGCGATCTTGGCGACTTCTTCGATCGTGGCGCCCTTCGCAAAGAGCGGGAGCGACTTCCCGTTTTCGGCGAGGTACTTGTCCGCGTCTTCGTGCGAAACGCCCGTTTCGGGGAGGCGCTTGTAGAAGCCTTCCCAGGACTTCTGATCCATGAAGACGTAGGCCTGCTTGTTCTTCGTCTGAAGCATCGGGTCGAGAATGTGGCGGTTCGAGGCCTTTTCGTTCACGAAGCGCTTGCCGTCGACGTTGACGAGAATACCCGCCTGATCGAAGGCGCCGACGTTCGCGTAAATCGTCGACTTGGCGATGCCGGGGGCGACCTCGATGCCGTTCGGATAGCGCTTCCCGTACTGAAGGAGCTGCGTCTTCGCATCGAGCTCCATGGCCATCTTGAGGCCGTCGCCCGTCGACGAGACGGGACCGTAGTAGAGGGCCGTCTTCAGTTCGGGCGAGAGCATTTCCTTATTGTTCCCGTAGCCGCCCGTCGTAAGAAGCGTCTTCTTCGCGCGGATCGTGTAGGTGACGCCGTTCGCGTCTTCGGCCTTCACGCCCGTGACGGCGCCGTTTTCAACGAGGAGTTCCTTCACGCGCGTCTGGTAGAGGACCTTCGCGCCGTTCGAGGCGATCACTTCACGGAGGTGCTGCGCCATGGTGCCGGCACCCCCCTGGAATTCGAGGGCGCGCGGATGCGAGTATTCGGCGAGGAACGGAAGGTCGTTCGGGATGAACTTGACGCCCACCTTCTCGTGGAGCCAGTCGATAGTGGCGCCCACGTTGTTCGCGTAGAGCGAGAGCTTCGTGATGTCGTTCAAGTTGTGGCCGTTCGCCTGAAAGTCCTTGATCATCGATTCGGGACTGTCTTCCGTGGAGCCGAAAGCCTTCTGAAGCTTCGACCCTTGAGCGACCACCTGACCGCCCGAAATCGAAGCGGCGCCGCCGATGAACGGCATCTTTTCGACGAGGATCGCGTCGAGCCCGTTCATGCGGGTGCGAATCGTTGCGGACATGCCCGCGCCGCCACCGCCCACGATGACGACGTCGGTGGTGAGTTCTTCGTTCTTCGCGGTCTTCTTGACGACGACGGGAACGAGCGTTTCCGGATCGACCCCGGCCTGCTTCACGCAGTCGGCGACGGCCGCGCGGATGGCATTCGAGGTGATGGTCGCCCCGGTGATGGCGTCAACCTTGGGCGACTGGGTTTCAACGATGCGCGAGGGCAGAAGTTCGACCGCCTTCGTGCCGATCCCCTGGGTTTCTTCCTGCTTCACGACCTTTACGGACTCGATGCGATCCTTCGAGAAGGCGACTTCAACGACGACGGGGCCGTGGATGCCCTGAGCTTCGGCGGTGTAGATACCGGCCTTGAAAGCGGGCGACGCCCAGGCCGAGCCCGCCGCGAGGGCGGCGAGCGTCGCGAAAGCAACGAGAGTCTGCTTCATGGTGTTTTTCCTCCAACAATGAGAATGTTGTTCGGTCGGAGTCCTGCGGGAACTCCGCCTCATTTTCTAAGCCCGCGAATTTTCCCGCAAGCGGTTTTCACCCGACTACCTACTCTTGGAGGTAGCGAAGTGCGAAAGAACCCCTTGAAAACCTGAAATAAACACTTCGGCATAGGACAAACAGCGGTCAGGCGGAGAGCGCTGAAATCCGTTCCGATCGGGTGATTTTCCGCCACTTCACCGTAGCCCCCTCGATCGATCCGTCGCAGACGGTCCGTATCAACGTGAGGTAGTTCTGAGTTTTGTTGCAGGTCGCCCCATCTGTATACAGATGGAGCGAGTGAGGAGACCGGCTCTGCTCGCTCAGGATGATTAAAACGGAAGGCCCAACAACCAAAAGGGAGAGAATGGAATTGGCAGCGTAGCGTCGGCTACCGCCTCCACAAGAGACTCGGAGGCCGATTCCAAGATCGAATCCTCGATCTCACCCTCGCCCCCGCCTCCGAAGATCGTTGACGAAACAGTAGCGGTAAGATCGGAATTCGATATACCAGAATCAATGACCATATCGTTTCCATCGAATTGGGCCGCAACTTCACTCGTGGTGATGATCGGAATATCCGGATTTTCTTCCAGAGTCGAAGCAATATAGCTTGCCGAATCCGTCGCCTTCAGCTGAAATTCTGCGATTGCTTCACCATCATCCATGATAAAGAGGTCCGAATCCGGATGATTGGTCTCCTCGAAAAGCGCGGCTTCCAGCCCTCCACTCTGAAGTTCATCAACAACCGCTTGCTCGAAAAGGATACCTTTGATGTTGGCCATGTGGCCGGCTTCGGCAGTTGGATCAATCGTACTGAAATAGTTCAAAATCTCAGTTGGCGAAGCTTCGAGAGCGTCAGAAATTTTGTGTCCATGGGATAATCGGAGCCCGCCAAACGGGTGCATCCAATGAACACGAACACCAA
>OOCB01000671.1_pt1 | contig 53005 bp, 50 predicted proteins | sample 1671351 | NCBI WGS metagenome assembly OOCB01 (sample SAMN06348148, study PRJEB24527) | human gut metagenome | biome: human gut; feature: ankylosing spondylitis patient; material: feces | host: Homo sapiens | place: China | collected 2015-10 | reverse complement strand
AACGACGAGACGCGACCAGCTCTTTCTCAAGATGTTGGGCGTGAAGTAATTCGTGGGGGCTTTAGACGACTTTAAGGCTATAATGAAGGACCCCGAGGGGAGCCCCGTCCGGGCTCCCGATTCCGACTTCGACAGCTTCGCGCCCGCGCTCGTGCGGGTGCTTGCGGGAACCTTTATGACCTCTTCGATCCCCCTTCTTCTCGCTCTCGACACCGCACAGGAAGACTGCGCCGCAGCGCTCCTTCGTGACGGAAAACTTTTGGCCGTCCGGTGCGAACACGTCGGAAACCGTCATGCCGAATGCGTTTTGGGCTTGATCGACGCCGTGCTCGCCGAAGCGGGCGAAACAAAGGCGAATCTCTCGGCCGTGGCCTTCGGAGCGGGGCCGGGGAGCTTCACGGGGTTGCGCGTCGCGTGCGGCGTCGCGCAGGGGCTCGCCTGGGCGCTGCGACTTCCCGTCCTTGCGGTTTCGAACCTCGAAGCCGCGGCGTTGCTCGCCGCTCGAGAAAAGGGCCTGGCCCCGGGCGAGCGCATCTTTGTAGCAAACGACGCCCGCATGAACGAGTGCTACGCGGCGCTTTACGAAGTGTGCGACCCCGCGACGGGGCGCTACTTCACGTGCCTTACGGAACCCGCCCTTCTGAAGCCCGAAGCCGTTCCCGCCGCCGCGCGCGAAGGCGGTGCGAAGCTCGTTGCGGGAAGCGCCCCCGTGCAGTTCCCCGAGGTGTTCGACGCGACCCGTCTTGAGGGAATCGAGCTCTACCCGCGTACCGCAAGCGCTCCGGAAGAAATCGCGCTTCTCGGCGAAGCGATGTTCCGTCGCGGCGAAGCGGTCGAGCCGCAGGCGGCCGCTCCGATTTACGTTCGCAATCGCGTGGCGCTCACGATGGCGGAACGCGCGGCCGGGGAAAAGCTCTGATGCAAGTCGACGTGCGACCCATGACGGCCGAAGATCTCGATTGGGTGACGGCGGCGGAAGCCGAAGTGGAATTCACCCCCTGGACGCGGCGCAACTTCGAGGATTCGATTGCCGAGGGGAGCCCCGTGCGCGGTCACGCGCACGTGCTGACGGTCGACGGCGTGCCCGCAGGGTGGGCGGTGATGCACCCGGTGCTCGACGAACTTGAACTCCTCATCATCGGCGTCGCGAAAGCCTGGCAGAGGCGCGGTTTGGGCCGCAGGCTTCTGTCGAACCTCATCGAATCCGCCCGCGGAACGTTTGTGTGCGTGCACCTCGAGGTGCGCGCCTCGAACGCCCCCGCGCGGGCGCTCTACGACGCGCTCGGCTTCGAGGAAGTCGGTCGACGCAGGAATTACTACCGTACCGAATCGGGTCGGGAGGACGCTATCCTCATGCGGCTCGATCTCGCCGGGTCCGCGGGTGCGTAACGCCCGGGACCTCTTTATTCGAACGAAATTTTTGGAACGCCCATGGGAAGCATGTCCGACGCAACGGAGAACCACGACGACGTCCCCGGTTGGGGCGACGCCGACCCGGAAGCCTTCGAGCGGCTCGCCCGCATCTGGGACGCACTCGGTTGCGGTCCCCTCTGGCTCGAGCGCTCGACTCCCGATCCGCTCTTCGACCCGCTGACGCGTCGTGCGTTGCTCGGCGAAAAGCCGCAACCTTCCGTCGCTCCCGCTGTTTCCTCTGCTCCCGCAACGTCGCAACCCGCGCCGGCTCCCCGATTCGGTCGGCCGACTCAAGCGGCGGGTGCTCCGGCGCCGCAACATCCCCGGGCTCCGCAGAGCGCGTGGGGCACGCAAAGCGCCTCTCAGGCCGTCCCTCAGACGTATCAACCCCATCAAACGCCTCAAGCCGCTCCCGCGTACATTCCGGTGCTTCCCGAGGGGACCAATGCCAAGATCCGTACGGCCGACTGGGCGACCCTCGAGGGGCTCGTGCGCGGCTGCACGGCCTGTCCGATGTCGAAAACCCGACAGAATCCCGTCTTTGCCGAAGGGGCGCCGGGCCCGAAACTCGTGCTCGTGGGCGAAGCCCCCGGGGCCGAAGAAGACTTGCAGGGAATTCCGTTCGTCGGGAAGTCCGGGAAGCTTCTCACCGCGATGCTCGATGCGATCGCCGTGCGACGCAAAGAGGACGTCGTTATCCTCAATGCACTCAAGTGCAGGCCGCCGCAGAACCGCAATCCCGAGCCCGCCGAGACGGCCTGTTGCAGTCACTACCTCGAGCGGCAGTTCGAACTTCTGAAACCCGACGTCCTCTTTCTGATGGGGCGCTTTGCGGTACAGGCGGTGCTTAAAGAACGGGCGGCCGCGATTTCGCGCCTGCGCGGGGTCGTGCACGAGACCGAACTTTCGGACGGGCAAAAGGTGAAGTGCGTTGTCACTTACCATCCTTCGTATCTCCTGCGCTCGCCCGGTGAAAAGGCGAAGGCCTGGGAAGATCTCGTCCTCTTGCGACGAACGATGCGCGAAGCGGGAATCTCCGTTCGCGAACGAGGGAAAACATGGTGAGTATTGAGAAAGGAAAGCCGGTTGAGCTCGAGTGCGAAAAAGCCCCGACGGTCGGCGACGGCAACAACAGCGACAACATCGACTACGACGACGCCCTTCGTACAACGCATCGCGAAGCGGCGGCAACGCTCGTCGTTGCGGTGCTTGTCGCCCTCTTTTTCTGGGGAGCCGTATGGCTTTTGCACGACGTGCCGGGTACGAGCGCGGGGTTCCCGCTCTGGTTCTGGTGGGCGATTCCGGGCGGCTATCTTGCGTCGATTGCGGGGGTCGTTTTCCTTCTTCGGCGGGTTTTCCGGAATTTTTCGCTTGATCTGAGGCCCGATGCTCAATCCGTGCCGTCCGACACAAGATCCACTCCTGACGCCCGTTCGTAATCCTGGGAGATGCCCATGATTCTTGTGCCCGTTCTTCTCTTTTTCGCGGTCCTTGCGGCTCTTTCGCTTTGGACCGAACGTCATCGAAGCCTGCCGCTGGAAGAAACCGGGGGCGGCGCGGGTTTTTCCCGCGAGTACTTCCTCGGAAGTCGCAGCCTTCAGGGCGTGGTTCTCGCGATGACGCTCACGGCCACCTACGGGTCGGTGAGCACGTTCGTCTCGGGCCCGGGGATCGCCTGGAATCTCGGTCTCGGCTGGGTCGTTTTCGCCGCCCCGCAAATCATCGCGGGGTTCTTTATTTTGGGGTTGCTCGGCAAAAAGATGGCGCTCGTTTCGCGTGCCGTCGGAGCGGTAACGGTGGTGGATCTGTTGCGCGCTCGCTTTCGCAGTCCCGTCTTCGCCACGCTTGCCGCCCTCTCGATGCTTGTCTTTTTCACGACGATGATGGTGGGGCAGTTTGCCGGGGGCGCGGCGATCTTCGCCGAAGTGACGGGAGGCTCGACGATCCAAGGGCTTCTTCTCTTCGGGCTTCTCACGGTTTTCTATACGACCTTCGGGGGCTTTCGCGCGGTTGCTGTGACGGACGCGCTCTGCGCCCTTCTGATGGTACTCGGGATGGTGCTCCTTGCGGGCGACATCGTCTCGGAAGCCGGGGGCTTTGCGGAGGCGATGCGCGCGGCCGCGGCCGCTTCCCCCGACGCCGAGGCGTACCTCTCGTTCGACGCGGGCGGAGCGCTTCCCCTGTCGCTTTTGCTTTCGGCCTGGATCCTCGTCGGCTTCGGGACGGCGGGGCTCCCGCAGTCGGCAGTTCGTTGCATGAGCTACCGCTCGACCGAAGACCTCCATCGGGCGATGTGGGTGAGTACGGTCGTCTGCGGCGCCCTCATGATCGGCATGACCCTGATCGGCGTACTCGCACGCGGGGTCTTTGCCGTTTCGCCCGAATCGCTCGGAACGACGGACCGCATGATTCCGCGCCTGATCGCAGAACACATGTCGCCCGTTGCGGCGGGGATCACACTGATCGGACCCCTTGCAGCCACGATGTCGACCGTCTCGTCTCTGCTGATCGCCGCCTCGTCGGCGGTCGTGAAGGACTTGCTTCTCAACGCCCGCCCCGAGTGGGCCGCGCCGGGGAACGAGCGTCGTTTGCGCTTTGCGGCCAAGGGTACGACCCTCGTTCTGGGGCTTGCGGCCACCCTTTTTGCGATCGATCCGCCCGATCTGATCGCCTGGATCAACCTCGCGGCCTTCGCTGGGCTCGAACTTACGTTCCTCCTGCCGCTTGCGGCGGGTCTCTTCTGGCGGCGAGCGAACAGCGCGGGGGCGCTTGCGGGAGCGATCTCGGGGGTGGGGTTCTACGGGGTGCTCCTCGTTTGGAAGCCCGATCTCGCGGGCTGGCACCCGATTGTGCCCGCGTTCGCCGTTTCGATCCTCGCATTCGTGGCGGGCTCCTTCTTGGGACGCCCCGAAGCGCCCGAACGGTTGCGGTATTTCTTCCCGAACAATTCCCGAAAGCGCCGGGCGTAACGCGTGTCAAACGCCGCCCGTGCGGTATCGATTCGGCTGATTCGACGAACCAAGCGAACCCAACGAATCAAAAGAACGTGCCCGGAAGATTTCTCCTCCGGGCACGCACTTTTCGACGGCAGGAGTCGTCATACCCCGGTCGAATCCGAGGATGTACGGGTGGGCGACGGCGGCTTTCACCTTGCCGGAGGCGTCCTTCAATGGAGCGGTACCCATGCCGGCCGTGGCCGAGTAGACCATGACGGAGTTCTTGTCGTCCATGTACTTCGTCAATGAGGGGGCTGTACCAGTCGTTGTCGCGTTCCTTGCCGTGTCGACCGTCATCTTCTTCCGGTCGATCTTATAGCTGCGCGCGAGTACGTCATGTCAGGCAAGACCGTGAGGAAGAGCACGTCCTTGATTGTCTTCGAGTCGACGGTCCGGGCCGTATGTTGCGTTCGCGTCCAGTCGGAGCCGCTTTCGCAGGCGTTGTTTTCGCATTTGAGGGGGCTTGCCGTCCTTGCCGACCGACGTGAGGATCTTGCCCTTGTACTTGTCGGACCGGTCCGTGGGCGTCGTGAGAATCCACTTCACCTGCTTGTCGCGGCCGATCTTGACGACGGACGACTGGTGGCGCGAAGAGATCACGATCGAATCGTGGTTCGGACCGTGGTTGACGGCGTTGACATGCACCCGGTTGCGGCCCGGTCCCACGCCCGCGATGTCGCCGAACGTGTCGGAGGTTTCCTGCTTGCGACGCGTCGAAAAAGAGGAGGAGTATTGCCCGGCAGATTTTTAGCAAAATGGAACGACTCGTTCCGAAAGTACAAACCGAACAAAGCGGGCGGCTCGACCGGACGCCCGAAAAGCAGAAAACCCCGCACGCGACGGTGCGGGGCTTCGGATGCCTCTCAAGGGTCAGGCGGGGGCGCGAATGCCCCCACCTTCTGTTCGGGGCGGGTGCGTCAGAGGAAGGTTTTGAGCGCTTCCGCGACGGACTTCACGCCCGCCACGATTTTCTCGGGCGGCACCGTGACGAAGGAGAAACGACACGTATTGACGTGGTCCTTGGGATTGTTCGCGTAGAAGGCTTCGCCCGGAACGAACCCGACCGGAACGTCGGAGGCAAGGGTCTTTTTCATCACTTCCGAGGCGTCGACGCCCTTCGGGAAGGTGAGCCAGATGAACATGCCGCCTTCGGGGCGCGTCCAGGTGATTTCGGGGTGTTTCGGCATGTATTCGTCGAGCGCGTCGAGCATCACCTTCGCCTGACTGCGGTAGATGTCGCGAACTTTCGGAAGGTGTTCCTCGAAGAGCCCCTGCGAGAGCACGCGCGCCGTGACGAGCTGCGTGTAGGTCGCGGTATGAAGGTCCATCGCCTGCTTCATTTCGGCCGCGGCGTCAAGCACCGCTTTCGGCGCGATGATGTAGCCGAGACGGAAGCCCGGAGCGAGCACCTTGCTCATCGTGCCGAGCGTAATCGTGCGTTCGGGGCAGAAGGCGCGCATCGAGGCAGGCGGTTCGTCCCCGTAGTAGAGCTCCCCGTAGGGGTTGTCTTCGACGAGCCAGAAATCGTATTCACGGGCCTTTTCGGCGAGCTTCTTGCGTCGTTCGACCGAGATCGTCAGACCCGTCGGGTTCTGGAACGTGGGCATCACGTACGCAAAGCGCGCGCCGCGGCATTCTTCGCCCATGAGGTCGGGGTTCATGCCGAAGGCGTCGGTCGGGATCTCGACGCACTCGGGCTCGCAGAGCATGAAGGCCTGCAGGGCGCCGAGGTAGGTCGGGCTTTCGACGAGGATCTTCGAGCCCGGATCGATGAAAAGACGGGCCATCAGGTCGAGCGCCTGCTGCGAGCCCGAGACGATCTGAACGTCGTCGGCGGTCGTGGGACAGCCGCGCGCGGTTTCGCGTTCGGCGATGATCGCGCGAAGCGCGGGGTCCCCCTTGAGGCTCGAATACTGGAGGGCGCGCTTCCCGTCCGTGTCGATCACGTAATCGGCCGCGGCCTTTACCTCGGCAAGCGGGAAACCTTCGGGCGAGGGGAGGCCGCCCCCGAAGCTGATGACGTCGGGGCGTGCGGCGAGTGCAAGAATCTGCTGAATGAAGGAGTCGCCTTTGGGAGTGCCCGCCTTGCTGAAGTGCGGCACGGGCGTGGAGGAACAACAGGTCTTGCAGGTTGTCATAAATGCCTCTCCGTGCAGAAAGAAAAAAAGACTTCGAAAAACGGGCCCGTCGGGGTACGGGTTGCTTCAAGCATTCGACCGGGGGTCGCGGCCCGTCCGAGCGCGCTTTTCGAAAGAAAACAGGTGAAATCCATTCTAGGGAGCTCGACTGCTGCCGGCCGTCGCTGCCCGGCCCCGAGTCTCCGAAACGACGGGGAGATTGCGCAACTTTCGACTTGATGCGGTGTCCGTTAGGTGCTTTGCCGTAGAGTGTTTTCCTCAGAATCTCCCGTGAAACACGGGATTTCTGGATCTTCGATCCTGTGGTTCGATGTCGAATGCTTTTGCAAAACGGCGTTTTTTGCAAAAGAAAGATGCCTGTGACGGACGGCGACACGCATCGATACGAGGCGAATATTCGGGCGGGGAAGGGCGGGTGCCCGAGATCGCTTCGTCGGTGGAGGCAACTGCTTCCGCGAGCACTCCGCACGTCCTACCAAGGCACTGCTTTCGATGCGTGTGTAACGGATAAACAACCGATTTTCGAATGCGCGAAAACACACATTTGGCAACATCTGTAGGACCGAAGTTGTTCGGTCCGAACCTTATACTCCGCTGGCTTACGTATTTTATCTTATGAGTGAGGAGTTGATTTGATGACTTCCCGACGAACCTTCCTTGCGGCCGCGGCGGCGACGGCCGCAGCTTCCGCTTTCGGCTTTTCGGTTCCCGCACTCGCAAAGAGCGGCACCACGCGCGTGATCGTTCCCTTTCCCGCGGGCGGGGGCGGCGACGCGCTCGCGCGCACCGTGGTCGACGTACTCGCCCGACAGGCCGGCAGCCGCATTCTCGTCGACAACCGTCCGGGCGCGGGCGGCAACGTGGGAACGCGCCTTTTGACGCAGGCCAAACCCGACGGTCTCACGCTCGGCTACGTCACGAACGGCATTCTTTGCGTCAACAAGCACCTCTACGGCGACACTGGGTTCGACACGAACGATCTGATCCCCGTCGGTCTTTCGACCGAAATCGGTCTCATCGCGGTTCTCAACCCGAAGGCGATCGAAGGCGTCACGGACCTCGCGTCCCTCATCGCCTACGCGAAGGCGAACCCCGGGAAGGTCGACTTCGCTTCGTCCGGCAACGGCACCACGAGCCACCTCGCGGGGCTCTTCTTCGGCGAATGCGCGGGCGTGAAGTTGACGCACATCCCGTACCGGGGCGGTGCGGCCGCGATGCTCGACGTGCTCTCGGGTCGCATTCCCCTCATGATCGACGTTGCTCCCAACGCGCTTCAGCACGTGGCGGCCGGGAAGCTCACGGCGCTTGCCACTCCCTCGCGCGAACGCCTCCCGAGCGCGCCCGACGTTCCGACCTTCGCCGAGGCGGGGGTGCCGGGGTTCGAACTCTCGGCCTGGGACGGGTTCGTGCTCCCGAAGGGCACGCCCGATAAGATCGTGCGCGACTGGAACCGCGCGCTCGTCGAAGCGCTCTCCGACGAGGATTTGCGCCGTCGACTCGCCGCCCGCGGCGCCGACGTTCGTCCGGGCACGCCCGAAGCGTTCCGCGACTTCATCGCTTCCGAAGCGCCCAAGTGGGAAAAACTCGTGAAGACGATTCGCGCCGAGCGCACCTGATCGAGAACCGATCTGACGTTTGTTAACGTTTTTCCGCCCGAGCGACGCCCGCCGATCTTTCCGTCGGGCGTCGCTTGGCGTCGGGGCGTCGTATGATTCCGTCCTCTTCTTGAAACTCCTACAAGGATTCACCATGCAACCCATGCTCGATACGTCGCACCTCCCGCGCATTCCCGAATGGAAGAAGGCGGGCGACTATACCGACATCCTTTACGAAAAGGCCGAAGGGATCGCCAAGATCACGATCAATCGTCCGGAAGTGCGCAACGCCTTCCGTCCGCTCACGGTTCGTGAAATGGAAGCGGCACTTGCGGACGCGCGCGACGACGATGAAATCGGCGTCGTGATCCTCACGGGTGCGGGCGAACTCGCGTTTTGCTCCGGGGGCGACCAGAAGGTGCGCGGCACGGGCGGCTACGTGGGTTCGGACGGCGTGCCGCGCCTGAACGTCTTGGACTTCCAGCGTCAGATCCGAACCTGCCCGAAGCCCGTCATTGCCATGGTTGCGGGCTGGTGCGTCGGGGGCGGTCACGTGCTTCACATGATGTGCGACCTCACGATCGCCGCGGAAAACGCACGTTTCGGTCAGACGGGGCCTCGCGTCGGGTCGTTCGACGGCGGCTGGGGCGCTTCCTACATGGCGCGCATCGTCGGTCAGAAGAAGGCCCGCGAAATCTGGTTCCTCTGCCGCTTCTACGACGCGAAGGAAGCCCTTGAAATGGGGCTCGTCAACCGCGTTGTCCCCTACGAAGAGCTTGAAGCCGAAACGGTACAGTGGTGTCGCGAGATCCTCGCGAATTCGCCCCTGGCGATCCGCTGCCTCAAGGCGGCGCTCAACGCCGACTGCGACGGACAGGCGGGCTTGCAGGAACTCGCGGGCAACGCCACGCTCCTTTACTACATGACGGACGAAGGCCGCGAAGGGAAGAACGCTTTCCTCGAAAAGCGTCGCCCCGACTTCTCGAAGTTCAAGCGTCTCCCCTGAGTCGAACATGTCCGACTTGACCGTCGAGGAACTCCGTCGGGATTTCTCCGTCTTCGATGCCGCGCGCGAGCGGGGTGAAAGCGTCTTCCTGCGTACGCCCGAGGAGGACCTCACGTACACGGAAGTCGCCCGCCTTGTCGCGGACCGGATCGCCTCGTTCGAGCGCCCCGCGCCCGGACGTCCCCATGTGCTCGTTGCGCGCAACGACCTCGCGTCGATCGTCGAAATCCTTGCGTGTCTCGAACTTGAGGTTCCCCTGGTGCTCCTGCACCCGGGATTGACCGAGCTCGAGCAAAAGGCCCTGCGCGAAGAAATCGCCGCAAAGCGCGACCCCTTGCCCGAAGGGGCTGCGGTCGTCGTCTTCACGTCGGGAACGACGGGACGCGCCAAGCCCGCCGTCCTTACGCGTCGGGCGCTCGCCGAGAGCGCCCGATCGTCGGATGCGAACATCGGACTCGCTCCGGGCGACGTATGGCTTCTTTCGATTTCGCCCGCGCGCATCGGGGGTTTTTCGATTCTCACGCGTTCTCTGCGGGCGCGTTCGGCCGTCGCGCTCGGCGGACACTTTTCGCCCGAAGGGTTTCTCTCCGAGGTCGAATCGATGAAGGTGACGCTTGCCTCGATCGTTCCGACGATGCTCGTGCAGATCCTCAAGACTTTCCCGGAACGAAAGGCTCCTGCGACGTTGCGCGCGCTCCTTCTCGGAGGGGCGTCCGCAAGCGACGCGTGGCTTGCTCGGGCGCGTGCCGCGGCCTGGCCCGTCATCGCCACCTACGGTATGACGGAAACGGCAAGCAACGTGACGACGACCCCGTACGCCGAACGCTATTCGGGCGTGGTCGGAAGCGGTCGCGTCAACAAGTTCGCGGAAGTGCGCGTGGAAAACGGGCACATTCTCGTGCGCGGTCCCATGCGCATGACGGGGTACTGGGGCGAGCCTCCGCTTGTCCCCGAAGCCTGGCACGATACGGGCGACATCGGGTACTTCGACGAGGCGGGGTATCTGCACGTCGAAGCGCGTCGCTCCGACCTCATTCTCTCGGGCGGCAACAACGTCTATCCTCTCGAAGTCGAGGCGGCGCTCGAAAGCCTCCCGGGCATCCGCGAGGCGCTCGTGACGGGCCTTCCCGACGACGTGTGGGGCGCGGTCGTGACGGCACTGCTCGTTCCCGAAAAGGGGCCGCTGCCGCCCGAAGTGATCGTCGAGGGGCTCTCGGGGCGGCTTGCCGCCTACAAGTCCCCGCGCCGCATCGCCTGGGTCGAGGCGCTCCCCGTCAATCCGGGCGGGAAACTTCGCCGCCGACCCGACGTCTTGGAGGGGCTCAGGCTCGAAACCCTCCACTATCGCAAACGTCGCCGAGATCAAGAATGACACGGTTCGCGGGGCGTCCACGGTCCGAAGCATGCAAAGTCCGAAAAGCCTCAAGACAACGAATCGAATACCTGAAACGAAAGGGCGCGAAAGCCTCCGAGGCCTTCGCGCCCTTTTTTTTCGGTCGCGTCCGCTGTCGCGGTTGAACCGCACTTCGGTCCGCGCTTCAGTTCCCGCTCTTCGGGGAAAAGTCTGCGAGCCGCGCCTTTTTTTCGGGGGCGTTGCAGAAGTCGATGACGGGACAACGTTCGCACTCGGGCGAGCGTGCTTTGCAACAGTAGCGCCCGTGCAAAAGGAGGTAGTGGTGCGCTTCCTTGAGGTAGGCCTTCGGCACGACCTTGAGGAGCTTTTCTTCTACTTCGTCGGGCGTTTTTCCTCGGGCGAAGCCCGTACGGTTCGAGACGCGGAAAATGTGCGTGTCGACCGCAATCGTCGGATGCCCGAAGGCGACGTTGAGAACGACGTTCGCCGTCTTGCGCCCGACTCCGGGGAGGGCGACGAGTTTGTCGAAGTCTTCGGGCACCTCGCCGCCGTACTCGTCGCGAAGAATTTCGGAGAGCTTCACGACGTTTTTAGCTTTGTTGCGGTAGAGCCCGATCGTCTGAATGAAGGGGGTCAGCCCCTCGACCCCGAGGGCCGCGATTGCGTCGGGAGTGTTCGCTACGGGAAAGAGTTTCGCCGTGGCGAGGTTCACGCCCTTGTCGGTTGCCTGGGCGGAGAGCACGACCGCAACGAGCAATTCGAAGGGCGTCGTGTAGTTGAGCTCCGACTTCGGGTTCGGATGGGCGGCGGCAAGCGCCGCCATGAAGGCTTCGCGATCGGCTTTGCGGACCATGGCGACTCCTTATTTCGAGGCGCGCACGCGCGCCATGATGTCGGCGATGAGCGCGGAGGGGGCGCCCCCCTGGGTGCCCGCCGCATGACGGCGCGCTTCGAGGCGGGACTTTTCTTCGGCCGCACGACGCACGCCCCGCGCCCAGGCTTCTTCGTAGTGTTCGCGCGCCCGGTCGGCGTCTTCGTCCGTCCACTCGGTCCCGGTTTCAACGTAGTCGATGCAGTCCATCGGGCAGGCGGGCGCACAAAGCGCACAGCCCGTGCAACGCGACTCGATCACGGCATGGAGGCGCTTGGGCGCACCCGCAATCGAATCGGTCGGGCAGACTTTCACGCACCAGCCGCAGCCGATGCATTCGGCCGCGCGGATGCGGGCCGTGGCAAAGGGAACTTCATGACCGTACTCGGGGTCGAGATCGATCACGGGCGCCCCCGTTACGCGGGCGAGCTTCGCAATCCCGCGTGCGCCCCCGGGAGCGCAACGGTTGATGGGTGCGAGTCCCTCGGCAATCGCCTCGGCGTAGGCTGCGCAACCGTCGAAGCCGCACTGACGACATTGGGTTTGGGGAAGCGCACGGTCAACGGCTTCGGCCGAAGCGCGGTTGGGGTTGGAGTTGAAGTGCGTCATTTTCGACGATTACCAGAAATTTTCCGCCACGAGTTGTCCCGGCTTTCCGAAGCGGGGCGAGACGATGCCGCGTTCCTTGAAAACCGCGCGCGTGGCCGTGATGAAGTCGGGGTTGCCGCAAAGAAGAACGCGCGAGGTTTCGGGCGTAATGTTCTTCCCGACGTGCGCTTCGAGTTCTCCCGATTCGAGAAGCGCGGGAATGCGACCCGAGAGGTCGCCGCGGCGACCGTCTTCTTCTTCGCGGGTGGTGGAGACGACGAGCGTGAATTCGCCCGGGAACGCCGTATGGACGAGTTCGCGGGCGACGGCTGCGTCTTCGAAATTGCGCACGCTCAGAACGAGTACGACGTCCTTGCGGGTCTCCCAGAGGGACTTCGAGCGGAGCATCGAGAGAAAAGGCGAAAGGCCCGAGCCCGTCGCAAAGAGCCAGAGAGTCTCGCCTCCGGGGATGCGACCGGGAAGGAGGTTCCCTTCGGCAACGCCCTCAAGAAGGGCCGTCTCGCCCGGCTCCAGATCTGTGAGGCGGGGCGAAAGGGCGCCGCCTTCGACGCGCGTCACGAGAAAACGAAGAACGTTTTCTTCCGGAGCGGATGCAACGGAATAAGCGCGCATGAGGGGATCGGCACCTTCGACGGGAAGGCCGATGCGGGCGAACTGGCCCGCTTCGAAGGACCAGCCTTCGGGGCGCGTGAATTCGAGCACGAACAGGTTGGGAGCGGCCCGGCGTTTCGACGTAAGCGTGATGATCTGCATGACGATTCCAAAAGTCGTGATTCGGTATCGGCGCGAAAAGTCGTTTTTTCGGAGGCGTCGAGCTCCTTGGCGACGGCGTCGCGGCGCAACCGACGGGTTCGGAAATGCTACCACGCTCGAGGGGCGCCTCCGAAGCGCCTTCGGACCTACGCAAAAAGAACGGCCTCCGCTGCGGGCGGAGGCCGGTCGTTGCATGCTGGAAGCTCGACGCTGCGCGGTCAGCGCTTCAGGAAGCGGATCTTGTTCGGCACGCCGCGCCATTCGTCGGCGTCGTCCGCGTAGGGCTTGCGATGCGTGATGGAGGGCCATTCGCGTGCGAGTTCGGCGTTGAGCGCGATGAATTCACGCTGGTCCTCGGGGACGTCTTCTTCGGCATAGATCGCGGCTTCGGGGCATTCGGGAATGCACACGGCGCAGTCGATGCATTCGTCGGGGTCGATCACGAGGAAGTTCGGACCTTCGCGGAAGCAGTCCACCGGGCAGACGTCAACGCAGTCGGTACGCTTGCAGCCGATGCAGGCTTCGCAAACAACGTGAGGCATAGTCAGAAGTCTCCGTTCGAGAGAGGGTCCGACGGGCGGGGGCGTCGTCCTTCGGGCCAGTACAAATAGGGGAAAGCGCGTCGCCCGACAGGGCGAACGCGCGAAATGGGACATTGTAAAACAAAGGTGGTCGACCGTGCGACCGCCCGATCGGGAATCAGCCGCGCGTGCGGTGCCAGTACTGCATGCCGCCCGTGAGAATGTAGACGTTCTCGAAGCCGTCGCCCAGCAGGATGCGGCTTGCGGTATGCGCGCGAACGCCGCGGCGGCAGACGACGATCACGGTCTTCCCTTCGGGGATTTCGTCCGTACGGTCGCGCAGCTCGTTGAGCGGAATGTGTACGAGCGGGTAGTCGAGTCGGTCTTCGGTCAATTCGGCCGCTTCGCGCACGTCGAGAATCGTTACGTTCTCGGGCGTATTGGGGACGTTCTCGCCGAGGTAGGGGGCCTTGCCTTCCATGAGGTCGGCCAATTCCTGCGGTTCGATGAAGCGGGCGAGGTCCTGCATGATGTTTTCTCCGATGTGACCGACGACGTTGACGGGATCTTTGGGGGTGCCTGTCTGGGGAGCGTAGCAGAGGTCGAGTTGCGCGAGGTCGCGCACGGTCGCACCGAAGCGCATCGCGGTCGAGAGAACGTCGATGCGCTTGTCGGCACCGTCCCGTCCGATCGCCTGAGCGCCGAGAAGTTTCCCCTTCGTGTCGAACAGAATCTTGAGAAGAAGCGACTGCGACCCCGGGTACCACGCGACGTGGCTCGCCGTTTCGATCGTGGCGCGGTAGAAGTCCTTGCGCGGTTGGAGACCTTCGTTCAAGAGGGTCTGCTCGTTTTTGCCGGTCGATGCCCACAGGAGCCCGAAAAGCGACACGGCGTTCGTGCCGAACCCGCCGGGCAACGGCGCGGGTTCGAGCCCCGCAATGGCGTCCGCCGCTTCGCGCGCTTCCTTGACGGCGGTGCCCGCCAACATCATCGGGCGCTCTTTCCCCGTCACGGGGTCGGTTGACGTGGCGACGTCCCCGACCGCATAGATCGCGGGGTCGCTCGTGCGCATCAAACCGTCCGTGAGGATCGTGTCGCGGGGACCGAGCGCAAGACCCGCTTCGCGCGCAAGAGACGAACGGGGCGCCACGCCCGCGGCGCTCACGAGGTAGTCGACGCAAAGCGTCTCGCCCGTCGAGAGCGTGAGATCGAGCGCTCCGTCGGGACGCTTTTCCGCCTTCGCGACCGACGTTTCCATGTGCCAGACAAAGCGCGGTTCGCTCCCCGTCGCCTCGCGACGGAAGAAGTCGGAGAGCGTCGGGTCGTTGCGCCCCATGATCGTACGACCGTACTCGAAAAGGTGTACGGTTCCGCCTCGGCGGATGATGTTTTCTGCGGTTTCAAGACCCACGGCACCTCCGCCGACGATCCCGACTGTAAGGTCGGGCTTCGCGTCGACTGCGGCGCGCAACCGGTCGGCGTCTTCGGGACGCCAGAGCGGAAACGCGTTTTCCTTGAAGCCTTCGACGGGAAGCAGACGGGGTTCGGCTCCGGTCGCAAGCACGAGCACGTCGTAGGGTTCGACGAAGACATCGTTCGTTTCGAGGTTTCGGACCGTCACGCACTTTTTCGCGCGGTCGATCGAGAGCACTTCGTGACGCTCGCGCACGTCGACGCCCTGCGTGCGCCGCAGCGCTGCGGCGCTCGTTGCAAAGAGGGACGTGCGGGCGACTTCGCCGCCCACGTAGTAGGGAAGGGCACAGTTCGCAAAGGAAATGCGCTCTCCGCGCTCGAAGAGCACGACCTCAGCCGAGGCCTTGAGGCGCTTCAAGCGCGTGGCGGTGCTGACGCCGGCGGCCACGCCGCCCACGATCACGATTCGCATGGGTTCCTCCGGGTGAAATACGAATTCGTCGGTTGTGAGGCATTGTACGGGGCGACCTTCGGAAAGGGCGCCGTGAAAACAGCCCATCCATGCCCGTTTGCTGGTAGGCAGAACGGGCGATAATGCGCTTATGACAACGAAAGGAACGTTCCCGCCCATCTTTGCAAACGATACGACGCGACGCATTGTTCACGTCGACATGGACGCGTTTTACGCGTCGGTCGAGCAACGCGACCGACCCGAGCTGCGCGGTCGTCCGATCGCCGTGGGGCACGAGGACGGACGCGGGGTTGTGGCCACCGCGAGCTATGAAGCGAGGCGCTTCGGCGTTCGAAGCGCGATGCCGAGCCGCCGTGCGCGGGAGCTCTGTCCCGAACTGATTTTCGTTCCGTCGCGCATTGCCTATTACCGCGAAGTCTCCGCGCAGATTCACGATATTTTCCATCGCTACACGGACGTGGTCGAACCTTTGTCGCTCGACGAAGCGTTTCTCGACGTGACGGGAAACAAGTTGGGTCTGGAGGTCGGCACCGAGGTCGCGCGGCGCATCAAAGAGGACATCCGCCGCGAACTCAATCTCATCGCAAGCGCGGGCGTTTCCTACAACAAATTTCTCGCGAAGATCGCGTCCGATTTCCGTAAGCCCGACGGCCTCTGCACGATCCACCCGTCGCGCGCGATCGCCTTCATCGATCGGTTGCCCGTCGAAGCGCTTTGGGGCGTGGGACCCGCCACGGCGCGACGCTTTCACGATATGGGGATCACCACGGCTCCTCAGGTGCGGGCGCTCCCGCTCTCGGTTCTCACGGACGTTTTCGGACAGGCGGGCGTCATGTTTTACAAGTTCGTGCGCGGCATCGACGATCGTCCGGTTTTGGCCGAGCGCGTCCGAAAGAGCGTCGGGTGCGAAGAGACGTTCGAAACCGACATCCGCGCGCCCGAAGTGCTTCGAACGGAGCTTTCGTCCGTGGCCGAAGAGCTCGCGCGCCGCATGAGAAAGGCCGCGTTCGGCGGTCGTACGTTGACGCTCAAAGTACGCTTCTCGGACTTCACGACGATTACCCGCAGCTCGACCCGACCGGGTGCCTGGCCCGCCGATCCGGAGGGGCTCTCGGCCGGAGGCGCCGAACTCCTCGCAGGCGTTGCGATTCCGCCCGGGGGCGTGCGCCTTTTGGGACTCTCGGTGAGCTCGCCCGTGTCGGGCGTTCTTGAACGCAACGTCGCTTTGCCGGAGCAGGGGACGCTCTTGTGATCCACCCAAGCCCCCGCATGAATGCGGAGAAATCCTGCGGGTTTCGTTCGAAGCGTCTTGAGGACCCTCGCAAAGAAACGCGCCGATTCCCCGCGAGGACGTCGGCGCGTTTTTCATCCGCCAGGGCGAAGGCTCAGACCGAGCCGCGTCGCACTTGCTCGAAGAGGTCGCGGTACATCACCCAGATGCCCGCCTGACTCACGGTCGAAAGGACGGCGATCAGAAGCGGAGCCACGTAGGGGAGCGCGTTCGGAAGGCCGACCGCGGCGAAGAGGGCTTCGAGAATCAGGCCCGAACCGGCCGTGAGACCGAAAAGGAGCACGACGAAAACAACGACGGGCGGAAGGTTGCGCAACACCCCGAAGAAGGAATAAAAGAGGCTCTTTCCGAGGGCTTGGCGCTTGTCGGCCACAAGAAGCGGCGCGAAGACCGTCATCATGAGGAGCGGCACGTAAAGAACGACGGTCGTCACAAAGGCCGTCACGGGAAGATTCGCCATCACGGATTCGAAATCGATCCCTTTTTCGGTGATTTTCCAGGCGGCGATGGCGTCCGCACCGAGGTAGTCGAAGATCACCATTTCCACTTCGAACCAGAGCGAACTCAGAAGACCGATCCCGAGGAGCGGCCAGCGGCTCGGCGCGTCGCGAAAAATCTGCGAAAGCATCTGGTACGAGGGGACGCGCCCTTCGAGCGTGTCGCGCGCGGCGTAGCCCGTGAGTACGGCGCCGAACGGCATCCAGCAGCTCGCGAGGATCGCACCGATGAAGGGGAAGCCCGAGAGCAGACCGCTCACGAGGGTCGAGAAAATCACGATGCCGGGCAGCGCCACGGGCTGACGGCGAAGGGCGGAAAGACTCTCCTTGAACCAGACGAGGCCGTCCGAGAAAGCAGGTGTTTGTGCCATGGGGTGGGGTTAGGTAGTGCGGTGTGGGAGCAGGCGCTCGTCAACGTAAAACGCCCGGGCGGCGATGTCGCTCGGGCGCATCGAAAACGAACGAGGTCGTGCGGGGATTACCAGCCGAACTCGATGAACTTCGGGGTGCCGAGGGTGCTCTTCGAGTTGCCGCCCGGGGTCGAGTCTATCGGGCGTTCGGCCTGGTTTTGCATCGAATAGGGAATCTGAGTGGAGCCCGGCGTCACGACGTATTCGGTGACGCGGTTGTCCTGGTCGCGCACGGCTTCGATCGTCGTACGCTTGCTATGAACTTTCGGAACGATCCCCTTTTCACGATCGGCGCGGGCCTTCTCCAGGTCCGCTTCGCTCGGAGCGATCTGCATGCCTTCGCTTTTGGCCTTCGGAGGCAGCGTTCGGGCGGGCGGAGGCACCTGAACCTTCGAGGGGGAGACGTCGCCCGCGTAGGGCGGAAGCTCGTCGGACGGGGTTGCGGGGGCGGCCGCAAGCCCCATCGAAGCGCAAAGCGCGGCGGTGAGGAGGAACGGCTTGATCATACGGATATCCTTGCTGAAAAATCTCCCGAAAAGCGGGAGTAGGGCCGGGCGGCGGGTTTTGCGCCCGTTCGCGGGCCGCGGAATGCGGTCGTGTGTTCTTCGTGCGACATGTTTGGTGGCCGTGCCGCTCGGGGACGGTCGGTCGCAGTCGCTTCCGTACCGTCATTCTGCCACGTTGCCCGGGGCCGGCGCCTCGGGACGAGCACGAATTTCAGGGGCGCTCGAGCGGTTTGGCCGTGAGGAAACGCAATACGTCGCCGCCCCGAGCGCGGCGTCAACCCTCCGGCACGGTCGACGGCTTCCGCATCCAGTATCCTTGAGGTCTCCAAAGCATTTTTACGGACGACGCAACCAGTCATGTCGACGCTACTACTCATTGACGGATCGAACTATCTTTTCCGTGCCTACCACGGCCTGCCGCCGCTCTCCACGTCGAACGGCGAACCGACGGGCGCCATGCGGGGTTTTCTCGGCATGCTCGGGCGCGTCCAGGGCATGGTGAAGCCCGATCGTGCGCTCGTCGTTTTCGACGCGCCCGGGAAGAATTTCCGTCACGCGATGTATCCCGAGTACAAGGCGAATCGTCCGCCGATGCCCGACGATCTGCGCGTGCAGATCGAGCCCCTTCAGAAGGTTCTCCCCGATCTCGGGTGGCCGCTTCTCGTAGTGCCCGGTGTCGAAGCCGACGACGTTATTGCGACGCTTGCCCGGAAAGGGCGAGCCGAAGGGATGAAAATCGTCATCGCGACGGGCGACAAGGACATGGCGCAGCTCGTCGACGAGAACGTGACGCTTCTCAACACGATGAACACCAAGTTCTACGACCGAGACGGCGTGATTGAAAAGTACGGCGTTCCGCCCGAGCGCATCATCGACTACCTCGCGCTCATGGGCGACAAGGTCGACAACGTCCCCGGGATTGAAAAGTGCGGTGAAAAAACGGCCGCCAAGTGGATCGCCCAGTTCGGAAGCCTCGACGAAATCAAGCGTCGCGCCGACGAGGTGAAGGGGAAGATCGGCGAAAACCTCCGCAAGGGTCTCCCCTTCCTTGACGAAGCGCGAAAGCTCGTCACGATCAAGGACGATTGCGAGCTGCCCGTCTCGGGGCTCGAAGCGCTCGACTTTCGCACGCCGTCGGCGGAAGCGCTTCGTGCATTCGCGCGCCGCTGGGAAATGTCGAACGAAACGATTCTGCGAGCGCTTCCGCCCGGGATGCGCGCCCGCGTGAAGACGGCGCTTGAAGCCGCGCACGAGACTCCGCACGAGGCTCCGAACACTACGGGCACCACCGGGTCGCTTTTCGACTTGGGCGAACTCGACGCGATGCCCGCTCCCGTCCCCGTTCCGGGCGACACGCCCCGAAATCTCGCGGTCGAACCCGATTCGACCCCGCAAGCGGTCGAAATCGGTACGGCCGAGCGCGTCGCCCGTCTGCAGGGTGCGATCGGCGCGAGCGAAGCGGGCGACGCTCCCGACGAACTTCCCTTTACGCGTATCGAAGATCCGCTGCAGCTCGCGGACTTTGCGGCGCGACTCGCGGATGTCTCCGCGCGGTGCGACTTCCCGACGGGGATTTCGCTTCACTTTGAGGGCGACTGTCGTCGCGCGCGCCTGGCGGGCGTTGCGTTCGCGCTTTCGCCCAAGGACGTGACCGTCGTTCTCGCGTCAGAGAGCCTTCCCGCCGAAGCAATAGCGGCGGGGCTTTCGGGCTGGTTGGCCGGCGATGCTCCCAAGGTCTTTCACGACGCGAAGACGATGCTTCACGTCCTTGCCGCCGCGGGTGCTCCCGTCGAAGGGCGGGTCGACGACACGATGCTCATGGACTACGTTGTCGAAGCGCACGTGAAGCACGACCTCCCGAAACTTGCCGCCCGCTACCTCGCCCGTACGATTCCGGAACGCGAGGCCGTGTTCGGCAAGGGCGCAAAACGCAAGGCCTGGACCGAAGTGCCGCGCGGAGAGGTGGAAAAACTTCTCGCCGAGGAAGCCGCGTCCGTTCGCGCGATTTCGTCCGTGCTGGGCTCCGTGCTTCGCGCCGACGAGGTGCTTTGGCCCATTTACGACGAGATCGAACGTCCGCTCCTCAAAGTCCTTTTCCGCATGGAAAATACGGGCGTTGCGGTGGACGGGTTCCTGCTCGCGCGCGAATCCGAAGAGCTCGGCGTGCGTATCGATGCGCTCGAAGCCGAAGCGGAACGCGTGGCGGGGACCGCTTTCAACCTCTCGAGCCCGAAGCAATTGGGGAAGATTCTTTTCGAAGACTTGAAGCTTCCCGTTCTCAAGAAGACCCCGTCGGGGACGCCCTCGACCGACGAAGACGTTCTGACGGAGCTTGCACTCGACTATCCGCTTCCGAAGATCGTCCTCGAGCACCGGCGTTTGACGAAGCTTCGGAGTACGTACCTGGAAAAGCTTCCCCGCATGGCGGACCCCGTCGACGGGCGCGTGCACACGACTTTCGGGCAGGCGACGGCCGTGACGGGGCGTCTTGCGAGTTCCGACCCGAATCTTCAGAACATTCCCGTCCGTACCGAAGAGGGGCGGCGCGTGCGCGAAGCGTTCGTCGCCGAGCGCGGCTCGGTCATCGTGTCCGCGGACTACTCGCAGGTGGAGTTGCGCATCATGGCGCACCTCTCGAAGGACCGAGGGCTCCTTGACGCGTTCGCGCGCGGTGAAGACATTCACCGCTCGACCGCGGCCGAAGTCTTCGGTCGTCCGATCGAAGCGGTGACGCCCGACGAACGCCGCATGGCCAAAGTGATCAACTTCGGTCTCATCTACGGGATGAGCGCCTTCGGTCTCGCGCAGAACCTCGGGATCGACCGTCGCGTGGCGGCCAATTACATCGACGCCTACTTCACGCGCTATCCGGGCGTGAAGCGCTACATGGATGAAATGCGCGCGCTCGCACACGAGCAGGGGTTCGTCGAAACCGTGTTCGGTCGTCGACTCTGGATCCCCGACATCAAGAGCGGCCGCAAACCCGTGCAGGCGGCCGCCGAGCGAGCGGCCATCAACGCTCCCATGCAGGGAACGGCCGCCGATGTCATCAAGAAAGCGATGATTGCGGTCGATGCCTGGTTGCGCGAACGCAAGCTCGGTGCCCGACTCGTCCTTCAGGTGCATGACGAACTCATCCTCGAAGTGCCCGAGGCCGAAGTCGAACTCGTGAAGACCGAAGTGCCTAAGCTCATGCGCGAGGCGGCCGAACTCGAGGTGCCCCTCATCGCCGAGGTGGGCTCGGGCGACAGCTGGGAGGCGGCGCACTGAGGTCGAGCGTCCTCGCACGCGAACCGCCAATGAAAAAAGGGGAGCCCCTCGGGGGCTCCCCTTTTTCGAACACGGATCGGGCGTTCTCGCTTACTTGCAGTTGCCGGCCTTTTCCGGGACGAGCGTCACGAGCTTTTCTTCGTCCTTCGACCAGAGCGTGATCCCGTCGCCTTCGCTCGTCACGAACGCTACCTGATTGAGGATGCCGAGGAACTTCTGTTCGACTTCCATGAATTCGGGGGCGCACATCTTCATCGTGGAGCCGAGCGGCCCCATGGCAATGGCTTTGCCTTCGAGCTTCCAACCGCCGATCAGGTTGTTGCAGCCGGCGTTGCCCGAGACGCGACCGTCGGCACCGAACGTGATCGAGGGCGGGAGTTCGCAGTTTTCGCTCACGGCCTCGGCCCACACGAAGGTCTTGCCGGCGAGTTCGGGAGCGTTGCCCGCGGGGCCTTCCTGCCCGCCGGTCGAGGCGCAACCCGCGGCGAGAAGCGTGGCGGCGAGAGCGGCGCAAATCGTAGTCTTGGTCATGGTTCAGTCTCCGTAGGAAAGTCCCGCCGAACGTATCGGACGGGACGCGTCGGGCGTGCGTCGGATGCGCGCCCGTGGGTATCGGTTGTGCCCGGGCATCCGTTCGGTCCCCGAGGTTGCTTTGTAGTTTCGACGGGAGGGCGAAAAGCGCCGGAAAGCCAGCGGTTTCTCGCCTTTCCCCGCCCGCAATCGTACACCGTGTCGCCCGTCGGACAAAGGGTTCGGGCGACGGAGTCAACATCCGGAAACAAATCGGACGCCCGTCGAACAAACGCTTCCTCTCCGTTAACGTCCTCATCTTCTTTGCCTCAAGGCACATCCGTTTCGCTTTTGTTCGCTCCGATCGTGAAGTCGCGCTCGAACGGATCGACAATGCAGTCCTCAGGATTCGCCGGATCGGGTGTTGCGGGCAAGAAGAGGCCCGTCGGTCCGAAGTGCAACTGTTTGTTTGTGGGGTGAAAAAAAAATGAGAAAGGCGTTCGTACTTCTGGGGCTTGTCGCCGCGCTCGGCTGTACGACGGTGTCGGCCGAAATCGTGGTGCCGCACCGTATCCATCCGACGATCGATACGGTCTCGGAGGTGCTCGCGTCGGGCAAGGACGAAGATTGGGTGATGCTTACGGGGGCGCTCGTACGCAAGGAGCGTGCAAACGAATACGTCTTCCGGGACGCGACGGGCGAAATCAAGGCGACGGTGCTGAGCGACGTGATCGCGGGACACGTGTTGCACGCCGACCGGACGTTCCGCGCGGTGGCCCGCGTCTCGCGTCCGCCCTTTGAAACGCCGACGATCGATATCGAACGCATCGACGAATAATTCGACAGGTCGTCACTCCGGGGAGCTTCGCCGATTCGTGCGGTCCGAAGACGACTTCCCTCACGGCGATAGAATGGATGAAGTCTGTCGGATGCTGTAAGGAGGACGGCCGTGGGGCTACGTTTTCAACGACGAGTTCGGATTTTCAAGGGTGTGTATCTGAACCTCTCGAAAACAGGCGTAAGCTTCTCGCTTCGGGGGCGAGGCGGCGGCATTACGGTTGGCAAGAGAGGACCGCGCGCGAGCGTGGGAATTCCCGGGACGGGCCTGTCCTACCAAACGAAGCTCGGCTCCGGGGCCGGTGTGGTCGGGATTGTGGTTGCCGTCATTGCGGCGGTCGTCATCCTCGCTCAGTTCCTCTGAGGCTGGTCGCACCGCCCGCGGGCTCTTGCAAGTCCCCCAAGGATTGAAATCTCAAAGGCCGCTTTCCGACGGGAAGGCGGTCTTTTTTCGACTCCGTGGACGTCTCTGGAAGGGCGGCGGTACAGGCGGAGCCCGGCCGCAGAGGGTCTTGCGAGGGATGTCATGCTCGCAGGTGACCTGACACGCGGGGGTACTTCTCATGGAGAACAAGGCGGAGGGCGTTGAGCTTGAACTCATGAGTGAGCCGGCGGCGGGGTGCGAAAAAATGGCAAAAGAAAACGGCCGGAAGCGCGTGAAGCGTATCCGGCCGTTTGGTCTCGGAAGCGTCGCAAGTCTCGCTGTCGGAGGAATCGGAGGCTTGCGGCGGTTTCCGGGAATCAGGCTTCGCCTTCGACGTAGGGTTCCTTGCCGAGGTCGCCTTCGAGGTTCGTGACGATAACCGCGGAGGCCACGTCGCCCACCACGTTGATCGAGGTGCGGATCATATCGAGGATACGGTCGATGCCGGCAATGAGCGCCACGGCTTCAAGCGGGATGCCGACCTGCGTGAAGACGATCGTCGTCATGATGAGACCCGCACCGGGGACGCCTGCGGTGCCGACGGCGGCGAGAACGCCCATCAGAACGATCGTCATCTGGTCGACCATCGTGAGGTCAAGCCCGTAGACTTCCGCGGCGAAGATCGAACACACACCCATGTAGACGGCCGTGCCGTTCATGTTGATGGTGTTGCCGAGCGGAATCGAGAAGGAGGCGATGCTCTTGGTCGCACCGAGACGGCGGGCGGCGGCGAGATTCGCCGGAAGAGCCGCAGCCGACGAGCAGGTCGTGAAGGCGATGAGCCAGGGCTCGAAAATGCCGCGCAGGAACTTCATCATCGGAATGCGCGCCAGGATGTAGACGAGCGGGATGAGAACGAGGAAGACGAGGGTCGCCGTCGCGAGGAAGGAGGACAGAATGAGCTGGAAGAGGGGCAGCAACACCTGAAGGCCGTGACGCGAAACCGTGTAGGCCATCAAACCGAAGACGCCGATCGGAGCGTAGTGCATGACCATGTTCGTCACGCGCACCATCGTGTCGCCCACGAGTTCGAAGAACTTGAGCACGGGCTTGCCGCGTTCACCGAGGCCGGCAAGCGCGAAGCCGAAGATCACCGCAAAGAAGATGATCTGAAGCATGTTGCCCTTGGCAAAGGCTTCCATCGGGTTGATCGGCACGATGTCAAGGAGCGTATCGACGAGCGCCGGAGGCGTCACCTGCTTGGCCTGGAGGCCTTCGGTCGAGAGGTTGATCCCGAGGCCGGGCTGAATGACGGAAGCGAAAACGAGACCGATCGCCACGGAGACGGCCGTCGTGATCGCATAGACGCAGAGGACCTTCGTCGCGACGCGCCCGAGCTTGGACGTGTCGGAGATGCCGGCCGCACCGGCGATGATGGTGGCGATCACCAACGGAACGACCACCATGCGGATCAAACGAATAAAGAGCGTGCCGAGCGGCTGCAGGTATGTCTGCGCAAAGCTTGAATCGACCACGGCACCGACGGCGATACCGAGTGCAAGGCCGATCATCATCTGCCATGCAAGGCTGATTTTCATTTTGGAGGCCATTATCTCCACCCCTAGCGATTGTTGGAATTGTGTTGGCGTTCGGGAGCAACTGCGCGACCGAACCGAGACGGAAAACCGTGCCGTTGAGAACGATTCTAGGGAGCGGCGCACTTTGTAATAATGCGTAAACAATTAAGTGTAAATACGTAATCCCTATGCAAATCGCTAAAAACGCTTTGGTTTATTTGGATTTTTATAAAATTTCGGCCTCAAAAACGAAATCCCGACGGTTTGCGCCAACGCAAAAGACTGCGAAAAAACGCAAATTGTGCACATGAGGGAATTACTCCTTAGTGGGTAGGTTTCGCGTAAAGACGAGAATTTCTTTTGAGAAACATCCATTTTTTGTAAGATGTAGCTCCGTTCGGAAGGGTTTTGACGCGCTCGAAAACGTGAGGATCGGGTTCTTTTTTCGTGCGGCTCCGCATAATCCGCTAACCTTAAGCGTTTTCCACAAGCTATCCTCCGACTCCCCGCTCTCGAAGGTGCTTGTTTCCGTTTCCGCTTCCTTGCAAAAGGTTCCACCGACCATGCTTTGGCTCGTTATCGAAGTGGCTCTGGCCAACCTTCTCACGCGTTTCGTCGCGCTCGCGGCGGCCCTCTGGGTGTCGCACCGGTCGCTTGCGCGCTGGGGCGAGCGTCTGCTCGGCGTGGCGAGCGGCTTTCTCGCTACGCTTTCGCTCACGCATCTCTTGCCGGAAGCGTTCGAATCCGAAGCGGCGGATCCGCACACGCTCGGTCTCGTGATGCTGGGGACGCTCTTTGCGTTCGTACTCCCGGGGCTCGCGTCGGGGCACGCTCACGCGCACGACCATCGAGTCGCGGAACACCGCTCCGACGCGGGGGCGTTGCTTACGGGGGCGGCTCTGCACAACATCGTCGACGGCACGCTCGTGGCGGCGGCCTTCATGACGGACGCGCGCGCGGGGTGGCTCGCGGCCGCGGCCGTTCTGGTGCACGAAATTCCGCAGCAGATCGGCTACGCGATCGTTCTCAAAAACTGCGGTTTTTCGGAACGAAAGACCGTCGCCTGCCTTGCGGCGCTCGCGTTGGCGGCCCTGCTCGGGGGCGTGCTCGGGTGCGGGGCGGTCGGGATGAGCGTGGAACTCCTTCCCTATCTTTTGGCGGCCTCGAGCGTCGCTTTTCTCTACATCACCTTTTCTGCACTCCTACCCGAGGTGCTCCACGCCGCCCTTGAAAAAGGAACGGCGGGCGCGCGCCTTCAGGTGGCCGTGTCGCTTGCGGCCGGGGCGGTGCTCTCGATGGGGCTTCTCGGCGTCGGGCACGGGCACGAACACGACTTCCCGCACGCGCACGGTCACGATCACGCGACCGAGACCGCCGAAGCGTCGGGGGCCGACGCGCATCGCGCCGAACACGCCGTTTTCGACGAAAACGCGTCCCCGTACCGTGTGACGGAAGGGCCCGAGGCCCCCGGAGTCCGCTAAAATTACCTGATTTCGGAGTGCGCGCCCGATCGGGAGCCTGGCGGCGAAGCGTGCATTCCTTTCATCCCCATCCTGCGGAGGACGATGCGATGGCCAAGACCGCGAAGGCCGCTTCCGAGGCCCTGCCCGAGCCCGAAACGTTGACGTTCGAAGAAGCGCTCGACGAACTCGAGTCGCTCACGGCGGCCATGGCTACGGGCACGACGACGTTGCGCGAGAGCGTAGCCGCGTACGAGCGCGGAACGAAGCTTCTCGCGCGTTGCCGCAACGAACTCGCCGATGCGCGCGCAACGATCGAGCGTCTGCGCGAGACCGAAGAGGGCGGTGTCGAACGCCGTCCGCTCGACGACGAGGACTGAGGATGACCGGGGAGGTCGGAGGGGGGGTGTTTTGCTCTCCGACCTTTCACATTGAAACCCATTGACTGACGAGGACGATACGTGACGACCGAAATTGATGCCGACCGTACGGCGCAGACCGAGGGCTCGTCCGAAGCCCGGATCGACTTTTCCGTTTGGGCCCACGAACGCGCCCGGCACTTCGAATGGCTCGCCGAAAAAGGGCTCCCGCAGCCGGGCCGCGATCCGAAACGCCTGATCGGCGCCATGCGGTATGCGGTGCTCGGAGGCGGCAAGCGTATTCGTCCCCTGCTTTGCTACGCGGCGGGTGCCGTGACGGGGGCGCCTCAGCCGGTGCTCGACGGCGCCGCGCTCGCGCTTGAATGCATCCACGGCTACAGTCTCGTGCACGACGACATGCCCGCGATGGACAACGACACGTTGCGGCGCGGTCGTCCGACGGTGCACGTTCAGTACGGCGAAGCCTGCGCGATGTTGGCGGGCGACGCCTTGCAGACGGAAGCCTTCTCGGTGCTCTCGAAGATCGACGCCGCTCCCGAAGTGGTCGTGCGTCTGTTGCGGACGCTCTCGCGCGCTTCGGGTGTTGCGGGGATGGCGGGCGGTCAGGCGATCGACCTTGAAATGGTGGGCGCACACCCCGACGAAGGGGCGCTTTTGCGCATGCAGTCGATGAAGACGGGCGCGCTCATCGTGGCGGCCGTTCTTATGGGCGCTCAGTCGGGACGTTGGGAAGAGCTTTCCGAAGCCTCGAAGGGCGGTCTGGCGCTTTACGGTCACTCGCTCGGCATCGCCTTTCAGGTGGTGGACGACATTCTCGACTGCACTCAGGATACGGCCACGCTCGGGAAGACGGCCGGCAAGGACGAAAAGGACGACAAGCCCACCTGGGTGTCGATCCTCGGGCTTGAGGGCGCGCGCGAGCGCGCCCGGGCGTTGCGCGCCGACGCGCAACGCGGGCTCGATCTGATTGCCCAAGATCCGTCGGTTCCGGAAGGGGCGCTCGTGCGTCTTACCGAAATTGCCGACTACGTCGTCGCCCGCAGCTACTGATACCCCGAAGGGGACCCCGAACGATAGGAGATCGTCGTGAGCAACTATCCGCTTCTTGACACCATCAACAGCCCCGAAGACCTGCGTCGCCTGCCCGAGGACGAACTTCCCGAGGTGGCCGAGGAATTGCGCGGCTTCATGGTGGAGAGCGTTTCGAAGACGGGTGGACACCTCTCGAGTTCGCTCGGCGCGACGGAATTGGCTGTGGCGATCCATTACGTGTTCGATACGCCGCGCGACCGCATCATTTGGGATGTGGGTCATCAGGCGTACGCCCACAAGATCCTCACGGGGCGCCGTGAACAGATGGCAACCCTCCGACGTCACCACGGTCTTTCGGGCTTTCCGAAGCGCAGCGAGTCCGAGTACGACGCTTTCGGCACGGCCCACTCGTCGACTTCGATTTCCGCGGCGCTCGGCATGGCCGTTGCGGATAAGCTCAAGGGGGACGATCGCTGGCATGTGGCCGTGATCGGCGACGGCGCTCTGACGGGCGGCATGGCGATCGAAGCCCTGAACGATGCGGGCGTCTATAAAAAGGGCGTGCGTCTGCTCATCATCCTGAACGACAACGACTGCTCGATTTCGCCTGCGGTCGGGGCTCTCTCGGGGCATCTTGCGAAGATCGTCTCGACCCGTGCCTTCACGGGCGCGCGCGAACTGAGCAAAAAGGTCTTGAAGCCCGTCCCCGGTCTCTGGGAAGTCGCCAAGCGCATGGAAAAGCAGGCGATCAACTTCGTGAGTCCCCCGTCGGGCATCTTCAGCAGCTTCGACATCAATTACTACGGCCCCGTCGACGGTCACAACCTCGAAGAGTTGGTCGACATCCTTCGCAACCTGAAGGCGCTCGATTGCCCGATTGTTCTGCACGTGACGACGAAAAAGGGGAAGGGATACGCACCTGCGGAAGCCGATCCGACGACGTATCACGGCGTCTCGACCTTTGATCCCGCGGTGGGGATCGTTTCCTCGGGGAAACCGTCGAAGCCCACCTTCACGCAGGTCTTCAGTCGCTGGATCTGCGACACGGCCGCGCGCGACGGGCGTCTCTACGGGATCACGCCCGCGATGCGGGAAGGTTCGGGTCTCGTCGAATTCGAGAAGTCCTTCCCGGATCGGTACCGCGACGTGGCGATCGCCGAGCAGCATGCGGTGACGTATGCGGCGGGGCTCGCCTGCGAAGGGATGAAGCCCGTCGTGGCGATTTATTCGACCTTTCTGCAGCGTGCGATCGACCAGGTGATTCACGACGTCGCGCTCCAGAACCTGCCGGTGGTCTTTGCGGTCGACCGTGCTGGGCTCGTGGGGGCGGACGGCGCCACGCATCACGGAGCCTTCGACGTAGCGCTTCTGCGCCCGATTCCCAACATGACGATCATGACGCCCTCGGACGAAAACGAGTGCCGATTGTTGCTCAACACCGCTTTTGCGATGGATACGCCGACCGTGGTGCGTTATCCGCGAGGTAAAGGGACGGGTGTTGAGGTGACGGCGGATGCCGAAACGGTCGAGGTCGGCAAAGCGCGCGTTCTGCGCCGCGGCAAGGGCCGCGTTGCTTTCGTCGGGTTCGGTCCCATGACGCACATGTTGGCCGAAGTCGCCGAGCATTTGGACGGAACGCTCCTCGACATGCGTTTCGTGAAGCCCCTAGATCGAGAAGCGCTCCTTGAGGCCGCGAAGGCGCACGACCTCGTCGTCGTTGCCGAGGACAGCGTCCTCGATGGGGGGGCGGGGTCGGCCGTTCTCGAGGTGCTCTCCGAAGCGGGGCTCTCCGTTCCCGTGATGCGTTTCGGACTGCCCGATCGCTTCATCGAGCAGGGAACGCAGGCGGAGTTGCACGAAGAGCTCGGCCTCACGGCCGCCGCCGTCGAAGAAAAGGTGATGGCGCGCTTGGCGACCATGAAGAAGTCCCCCTTCGGAGGCCTCTTCGGCCGATAAGCACGAAGAAGTCCTAGGGATGGAACACAACGGGCCCGGAACGGAAACGTCCGGGCCTTTCTCTTTCCCGACGCCCGCCCGAAGTCGTATCCGTTCGTGTCGACTGTGAGCTCCAAGCCGCCTCATCCCTATAATTCTTGAAGGACTACGCATATTGAGCGGAGGCGCAGGCCTCCACCGGAACACCATGATTGACCTCAAGCTTGACGTGCCCCTGGAGGGCCTTACTACCTTCGGTCTTCGTTCGACGGCTGAAGCCTACGCCGAAGCGGCGACGACCGACGAGTTGCGTGCCGCGCTTGCGGCGGCTCGCGAACGGAATCTTCCCGTGCATTTCCTCGGGGGCGGCGCCAACACCGTGGCGATGCCGCGCGTCAAGGGCCTCGTCGTGCGCGTTACGATGAAGGGGTTCGACGCGCGTCGGGCAGCCGACGGCGACGTGCTCGTGACGGCTGCGGCCGGTGAAGTCTGGGACGAGGTCGTTTCGCGGACGGTCGCGCAGGGGTTCGGGGGGCTCGAAAACCTCGCCGCCGTCCCGGGGACCGTCGGGGGTGCGGTCGTGCAGAATATCGGCGCCTACGGGCTGGAACTCGCCGAACGGCTTGAGAGCGTGACGGTCTACGACCGCTCGAGCGAATCGGTGAGGATGCTCACGCGCGAAGCGTGCGACTTCGGCTACCGCCACAGCATCTTCAAAACAGAGGCGGGGAAAGACCTCGTGGTCCTTTCGGCCACGCTGCGTTTGCCCGGGGAATGGTCTCCCGTCATGACCTACAAGGGCCTTGACGAGGCGCTCGGCGACGCGGAACCGACGCCCGCCGCTCTCGAAGCGGTCGTGCGTGCGATCCGCGCGAAAAAGCTTCCCGACCCGAAGGTGCTCGGGAACGCCGGGTCCTTCTTCAAGAATCCCGTGGTGCCGAAGGTGGCCGCCAGGCCGCTTCTTACCGTGCACCAGAGTCTCGTGGCCTATCCGCTCGGCGGTGCGCGCGTCAAACTCGCGGCGGGATGGTTGATCGAGCAGGCGGGCTTCAAAGGCTACCGCTCGGGTCCCGTCGGTGTTTGCGAAAACCACGCTCTCATCCTCGTCAATTACGGCGGCGCAACGGGCGAAGACGTGTTGCGCCTCATGAAGGAAATCACGGCGGGCGTCGAAACGAAGTTCGGCATTGCGTTGGAGCCCGAACCCGTCTTCCTCGAATAAGCCCGAATCGTGCCATCGCAGGATCCGCCGGCGGCGGGTCCGCGCGAAGCAAAAAAACGCGGATAAAAAAAGTCCCCGATCCTGAGGGTTATCGGGGACTCTTTTCATTCGGGGTTCGAGAACCCCGAGCGCTTCACTCGCAATTAGGCCATGGCCTTGATCGAAGCGGAGAGACGGCTCTTGTGACGAGCGGCGGCGTTGGCGTGGAGAACGCCCTTGCGAGCCATCGAGTCGATCACGGATTCAGCCTTCTTGAAGGCTTCCTGAGCGGCGGTCTTGTTACCGGCGACGACGAGCTTGCGCACGGCCTTGATGGCGGTGCGGTATTCGCTGCGCTGAGCCGAGAGGTGCAGGTTGCGCGCAACGATCTGGCGGGCGCGCTTGCGAGCTTGCTTGGTGTTAGCCATTTGTAGTGTGTCCTTGATGAACGTCCCCGAATCGGGGAGCCCGGCCGGCCTCAGCTTCATGCGCCCGATGGGGGAGCGTGGGCCCGGCCGGTTCGTGTAATAAAAACAAAGCCCCGCAACGCGTGCGCGTTCCGGCGGCGGCTCCGACAACCATCAGATCGATCAGTCGCGGAGCTTTTCGAAACGTCCGGCGGTCGCCTGCCTCGTTCGCCGTGCGTGCGGTTGCAAAATTTCACCACAGCCCGTCGTCGGTAAGCATTAAACTGCCAGGCTCCGAAAAGTCCCCAACTATACCAAATTTCGAACGGCGCTACAAATCCCGAGCGCCCGAAATTTTCGAGTTTCGAATGTCGCTCATCAAGTCCGCCGCAACGATTTCCGGCCTCACCCTGGTGTCTCGCATCACCGGGGTGATCCGAGACATGCTGATCGCCCGCTACTTCGGTGCATCCGCGGAAACCGACGCGTTCTACGTCGCGTTTCGACTTCCCAACATGCTTCGACGGCTCTTTGCCGAAGGGGCCTTCCAGCAGGCGTTCGTGCCGATGCTCTCCGACGTGCGCGAGCGTGAAAGTCCCGAGCGCGGCGCGGCCTTCGTCGACCACGTCTTCACGATCCTCGGTGCGGCGGTGTTGGCGGCAAGCGTCCTGGGCGTACTCTGTTCGCCCCTTCTCGTCTGGGCGATTGCAGGCGGGATGAGCGAGAACGGGGAGGCCTTCGATCTCGCGGTTGCGCTCACGCGCTTCATGTTCCCCTATATCGCCTTCATGAGTCTCGTGGCGTTGGCGGCGTCGATTCTCAATACGCTCAAGCACTTTGCGATTCCGGCGGCGACACCGATTCTTCTCAACCTCTCCTTCATCGGTTGCACGATCCTCGTTGCTCCCCGACTGGAAGAACCCGTCTGGGCGCTGGCGGGAGCCGTCATGCTCGGGGGCGTGTTGCAGCTCGGCGCCCAGTGGATCGCGCTCGCGCGCCTCGGCGTGCGGCTTCGACCGCGTGCCTTCGGGACGAGTCTGGCGGACGCGGACGTGCGGCGCGTTCTGAAACTCATGGTACCCGCGCTCTTCGGCGTGGGGGTCGCGCAGCTCTCGATTCTCATCAACACCAACATTGCTTCGCACCTCGGGCACGGTGCGGTGACGTGGCTCAATTACGCCGACCGCCTGATGGAATTCCCGACGGCGCTTTTAGGGGTCGCGCTCGGGACGGTACTGTTGCCGGGGCTTTCCGCCGCCTTTGCGAAAAACGACTTGGAGCGCTACAACGGGTTGCTCGACCACGGCTTGCGTCTCGTCGTTCTCGTAGGGCTCCCTGCAAGCGTCGGATTGTGGCTCACGGCCGACGCGCTCGTTGCGTTCCTTTTCCAGGGGCGAAGCTTCTCGCCCGAAGACGTCCGTCAAACCGCCACCGCCGTTGTGGGTTACAGTGCGGGCTTGATGGGACTCATCGCCTTGAAGATCGTGGCGCCCGCTTTTTACGCCCGCAAAGACATCCGCACGCCCGTGCGTGCGGCCTTCGCGTCGCTTGTCGTCGTGCAGTTGATCAACCTCGTTGCCGTGCCCCTTCTCGCGCACGCGGGGCTTGCGTTGTCGGTGGGGCTCGGGAGTTGCGTGAATGCCCTGACGCTCCTCGTCATTCTCGGGAAGCGCCGTATCTACAAGCCCCTTGCGGGCTGGGGCGTCTATGCGTTGCGAGTGTTCCTTGCAACCGTCCTCATGGGGGCGGTCCTTTACTGGGTGCAGGACGGACAGGACTGGACGCAACTCGGTTGGGCGTACCGCGCGCTGGGGGTGGCGCTGCTCGTTGCGGGTGCGGCGGTACTCTATTTCGGGGTGCTCTTCGTTACGGGTTGGCGACTGCGGGATCTGCGTCCGGCGAAGAACTGAGAGCCGCAGTCGGCTCGAACCGAATGAGGACAAGAAAGGCCGCATACCCGGAAGGGGATGCGGCCTTCGTCTCTCGGCGGCTTTCAAGTCCTCGGGGTTCTCCGAGGCTTCCGAAAGGCGAACCGACGGCGTCGGGCGTCAGAGCGCGCGGGCGCTCTTCACGTCGAGTTCGATGACCGTGCCGAGGCGTTCTCGTTCGATTTCGGCCGTGATTTCAACGGGGGCGTCCTTGCGGATGTGGCTCCAGTTGCGATCGTCGTCGAGTTCGGCCACGATCGTGCCCGTGTCATCCGTGAATTCGAACTTTTCACGCGAGAGTTGCTTCGTAAAGCGCCCCTTCAGAACCACGTGCTGATCGTCATAGCCGTTCTTCTTCACTTCGGCGACGCTCTTCGGGACGTTCACGGGATCGAACCCCTGGGGGCCCGCGGGCGCGGGTTCAAAACCTTGAGGGGCGGCCTGAAGTGCGGTGACGCCTGCGAAGAGCGCGAAGGCGGAGACGATAGAAACGGCGGTTTTCTTCGTAAGCATGGCGTACTCCTTGGAAGAGGAAATCGGTTGTCGTTGCTTTTCTTGCGGTTGTCGGGATGGCTTTCCCCGACCGTTGAAGTGAGTGTAGGAAACGAAACTTAGGAGAAACATAGAGGCTGAATTTCCTCGAAAAAAACTCAACCGATCGCGTCGACCTCCTCGACATCCCCGACTGAGTCGGTCGCCGAGAGCCTGCGGATGTCGCGTAGCGGCGGCTCTCCGAAAAGCCCCTTGTAGTCGCGCACGAACTGCGACGAGCTCTCGTACCGCAAACAAGGTCTCATGTGGCGCGACACGTGTGACCGTTCGACGAGGGGCACCGAGCAGTTGTCGTCGTAGTTGCGCCGCAACCGTTCGTTCGCGGCCGATACGGCATGCCCGACGGAGCCCAATCGCCGACCGTCGTCGCTTTCCAGCCCGAGACGATGAACGAAACGAGAAGCTCGCCGACATTTCGCTCGAAAAAGTCGTTCGAAGCTATGCGGCTTGAGCCCGGCGTTCGGGTGCGCTACAGCCTTCAGAAAAAGAAGGCCCCGACCTCCTTTGTGATCCTCGAAATCTGCGAAAGCGAAGAGGCCTATCGGCACCGCATTCAGACGCCGTATTTCCGCAAGTACGAGGAAGGAACGGCCGATATGGTGACGAGTATCGAATTCGTCGATTGCGATCCGCTCGTGTCCGAAGCGCTGATCAAGCCCCGAGCCGTGCCGTAAGGCAAGGCTCGTCGAGATTGCTCGAAGCACTGATGAAAGACTGTCCGGTCGGGGGCCGGTGCGGCCTTCGTGCGTCGAAGGTCCGAAGGCGGTTCGGACGAACCGATTGCGCAAACGGCAAAATTTCTTTGCCCGTCGTGAGCTGGTGGGCCGCCGGTGTGTCCTCCTACACTCGTCGTAAATCTCGTGCGGCGCCCTATGACCCGGGGCCCGCGCAACCGACTACAAAGGAGAACAGCATCATGCCTCGATTCACTCGTTCGGTCCTGACGGCCGCCCTTGCTCTGGCGACGTTCGGTACGCTCGGAACGGCCCAAGCCGCCGACATTGAAGTCTACGGTCGTCTCGACACGGGCTTTCTTTATACGATGAACCACGGCGACGCGCAGGATACGACGGAAATGACCTCGGGCCGCTCCACGGGTTCCCGCTGGGGCCTCAAAGGAAGCGAAGCTCTCACGAGCGACGGCTGGGCCGTCCGTTTCGTTCTGGAATCGGGCTTTGACTCGGATACGGGCGAATTCTCGAGCTCGGGGAAGCTCTTCGGTCGTCAGTCGACGCTCTCCCTCTACCATCGCTCCTACGGCGAACTCGCCTTCGGTCGCTCCGGGAAGCCCATGTCGGGCGCCGACCAATTCACCCGCATTGGGAGCTTTACGCCCTTCGGCGTGACGTACGGGGATGCGGGCCTGCTTTTCTACGGGAAGGGCGGGCGCGTCGACAACGGGATCTTCTACCGCTCGCCGAAACTTGCCGGCTTTCGCGTTGTCCTCGCAGGCTCGCTCAATACGAGCGGTTCGGAAGCCGAACAGTGGAACGACAACAACCGCTTCCTCGGCGGTACCGTCGACTACACGTACGGCAACTTCGGCGTGATGCTCGGTGCGGAACGCATCTTCATGAGTGACGAGGATTACGCCGACAACGACGACGCCGATCCCACGACGTTTTTCGTCGGTGCGAAGTACGATTTCGGCTTCATGGAACTCATGGGCGGCTACCAGCGCGGCCGAGGGCTTGATCGCGTCGGTGCGCTTCAGGGCATCAAGATCGGAAAGCACGGCGAAACCGCGGAAAAAGCCCAGATTCAGGATTGGGACGGAAACAGCTACATGATCGGGGCGCGCATTCCGGCCTGGGGCGGTTCCGTTCGTTTGAGCGGTATCTACGTCGAAGGCGAAAACAGCCACAACATCGCGGACAACAACGTGGGCGACCTCGGTCGGGATGCGGGTTACTACGCGCTCGGCGCGGGCTACCTCTATCCCTTCAGCAAGCGTACCAACGTCTACGGCGTTGTTTCACACCTCGAAGGGCGCAAAGGGCTCGCGAAGGACTACAACATCTACAACGGCGACGGGGACCTCGACCGTACGACGATCGCGGTCGGTTTGGTTCACAAGTTCTGACGCCCGAAACAACGCGGGCGCCGAGGCCTGACGGCCCGCGCCCGCATCTCACGAGGACTTCCATCATGTCATTTGTTCGAAAGTTCGCCGCCGTTGCGGCCGGTGCCTTCCTTGCCGTCGGGTGCGCGCAGGCGCTCGAAAACACCGTCGCCCCCGACGTGACCGCACCGCTTGCGAAAGCCCCGAAGGTTGCGCTCCTGGTCGGGAATTCCTATTCCTTCTACAACTGCGGGGTTCACACCTACCTGCGCGGCTTCATGCAAAACGGCACTCCGAAGGAAAGGATGAAAACGCGTCTTCTCACGATTTCCTCGGGCTCGTTGTCGTTCCACGACATGCGGCACTACCTCGCGCCCCACGAGCAGGATCCCTACGCCGAAGTCAAGAACGGAAAGCTCGCGCATCCCATGTTCGACGTCGTACTGCTGCAGGAAAATTCGGCGGGCGCCACGTCGAAAAAGCGGATTCCCTTCTTCGAAAAGTACGCGATCGAACAGGCGGACATCATCCGCGAAGCGGGAAGCACGCCGCTTCTCGTCATGACCTGGGCGAAGAAGGACAAGCCCGACGACATCGTGCGGCTCGCCGACACGACGATTCGCATCGCCAACAAGGCGAAGATGCGCGTCGTACCGGTGGGGCTTGCTTTCGCGGAGGCGATCAAGGCGAAGCCCGAGCTTGAAATGTACATGCCCGACAAGAGTCATCCGTCGGCTGCAGGCTCCTACCTCTACGGCGCCGTTCTCTACGCGACGCTGTTTTACCGTACGCCCGTGGACATCAATTACTTGGGCGACTGTGAAAAGCCGCTCGACCCAGACACCGCCGCCTTCCTGCGCGACGTCGCCTGGAAGACCGTCTCGGAATTCAACGGTTGGAACTGAGTCGCCCGAATAACAGCGACTCCCGAAGTTGGAAACGGCCCGCACGCTTCATGAGCGTTCGGGCCGAATGCTTTGAGAAAAGCGCCGACTCAGGCTTCGGCGTTCTCGTCCTCTTCTTCGCAACCGAGGTCGTCGATTTCGTCGAACGTGAGGAACGGCATCTTCGCCGGCCAGGCGATCACTTCGTCTTCGGAGAGGGCCGTGAGCGCGGCCGGGCCGAGACGGGCGGAGTTCACCGCATAGTTGAGCTTGGCGTAGACATGCACGAGGTCGTTCTTGAGAATCTCTTCGGACGTCTCCTCGTCGGGATTCGCCTCAAGCTTGGCGAGCACCTCAAGGAGCGCTTCGCTCGCGTCGTTCAGGGTGGCCTGAAGCCATTCCGGATCGGGCATCAGGTGCGCCGCTTCGATCTCGGAAAGGTCGCGGTCGATGTCGGACATGTCGTTGAACCTCACAGTTGCGGGAAATAGGGAGAAGAAAGTAAAAACGCCCGAACCGGGGTGTCCCTTCGGAGACGCATGCGCGATACGGGATCGAGCGGATTCGCTCCATTGTATACCCGCGGACGAACCTTCTCAAATCGGCCCGAAGGTTTGCCCGTATCGCACGATTTCGGGAGGGGCGGCGCGGGCGACGAGCCAAGAACGCAATCAAGACTTAAGAAATGCGCGCTAAAGTCTTTGTCCGACCTGCGTCGAAAGGCCGCTGCGACGCACCACCCCTCAATTGCGGCCGCACACGAATACAAAAAAGGACCCGATCCATCATGCCGGAGAGTAAGGTTGCGGCGCGCCGTGCGCGCAAATTGTCGAAGCGTCGTCAGGGAGGCGCCGATCGGCCCGTGAGCTACGTGCAGATGCTCGACTACCTGCGCGAATCGCTCAACAAGCGCTTTTACGAAGAACAGGGCTTCCCGCATCTCGAGTTTCTCGCCCAGAACTGGTCGGGTCCCGAGCAACAGCACGGCGACCTCTCGAACTATTTCGAGCTCCAGGACATGTTCATCGGGTTCGCGTACTCGCTCGCCCGAGCGCTCCACAGCGGCGCGCCCTACACGCTCGAAGAACGCGAAGACCGAGTCGCGGCGGTGGCGTACGCCCTGGCGGCGACGCTTCTCAATATTCGTCCCGACTACCGCGACGATTCGAACTGGATGGGTAACGGCGCCCTCGACGCCCTTCGCGACCGTTGGGGCCTCGCGAAGATGATTCACGCGGGCGTGCCCGTGCAGAACCGCTTCATGGACAAGCGCGACCTCGTCTGTCTCTTCGCGATCGACTTCGTGATGTCGTTCCTCGACATGACGGGCGAACTCGCTCAGATGGGCGGCGACAAGGTAATTTCGGTCACGAACTGCAAGGACAGCCTCATCACCGCCTACACGGGCTTTGTGACGGCGAACCTGCAGCTTGCGAACTCGACCCTTCCCGACTTCGAAGGGATCCTCGCCCAGAACCGCGTGACGCCCGAATTCCTCAAGGACTACCCCGACTGGAAGCCCGAATCCGCGGACGCGCTCGACGTCGAACGCGTGGGCTTCAACAGCATCAATCCCCTCGACATGCAGTTCATGACGGAAATGATGGGGAACGCCGAATTCATGAGCGACATGCGCAACCTCTACCTCACGGACGAATCGGCCGCGGTGCCGCAGGGCAAGCGCGAAGAAATCGTCATGGGTTACGTTCTGCGTTACGGACCGCGTTGCAAGCAGGCCTTTGCCGAAGGGCGCGATCCGACGGAAGAAGAAATGGACCGCGACGCGGAAGTGGTGAATTCGATCGTCTACCATCTGATCGAATCCGTGCGCGGCGCTGGGGCTCCCGCTCCCGAAGCGCCCGCGCAAGCTCCCGTGCCCGCCGAAGGCGAAGTCAAAGCCTGATGTTTCACGGCGAATAACCGGTCGGACCGATCAGGCGCTCGATGAAAAGCGGAGTCTTCTTGAGGGAGGCTCCGCTTTTTATTCGACGTCTTGTGGCGTTCGGGACCGGGCCTTCGACTCTCGGCCCCGGAAGCGGGGACTTACTTCGTCGCGTCCCCGAGCACGGCCGCCAAGTGAGTGCGCACGCCCGCCGCGAGCGCGGCGTCGTCGATCACAAATTTGTCGGAGTGATTGTTGGCCGCGTTTTTCGCGCCGGGTGAGTCGACTCCGAGGAAGAAAAAGACGCTCGGAACGCGTTCGGCGTAGAAGGAAAAATCTTCGCTCGCGCCGGGGTTGTAGGCACGCATTGCGGCCTTGACGCCGAAATCGGCCAAGGGGGCCATCATCGCTTCGGCGAGTTCGGGCGAATTGACGGTGACGGGATAAATTTCGACAAGACGCGTCTCGGCTCGAACGCCCGCTGCCTTCGCCGTGCCTTCCACGACTTCGGGGATGCGCTTCAGAATCGTCTTGCGGTTGCCGGGGTGGTTCGAACGGATCGTGCCCGCGAGGTAGGCCTCGCCCGTCATAACGTTCGCAGTTTCTCCCGCAACGAGTTTCCCGACCGTAACGACGCCGTTTCCTTCCGAAAGGTTGACGTTGCGCGAGACGATTTGCTGAAGAGCGACCACGGTTTGCGCGGCTGCAAGCGCTGCGTCGTTTCCGGTCCAGGGCATCGCACCGTGGGCTTGCGTGCCGTGAATCTTCACTTCGAAGCCGTCGGCGGAATTGAGCGCGGGGCCTTTTACGACGACGAGCTCGCCCGCGGGAAGGCGGGCCATCACGTGAATGCCGAACATTCGTTCGATGCCGTATTCCTTCAGAAGGCCGTTTTCGACGAGCGCGCGAGCGCCCGAAAGTTTCGGCGACTTCGCGGTGAAGGGGTTTTCGATCGAGTCGCCTTCTTCGGCGGGCTGAAAGACGAAGACCACCGTACGGTCGATCTCGTTTTTGTGCGCGGCGAGAATCTTTGCCGCGGAAAGAAGCATCGCCATGTGTGCGTCGTGCCCGCACATGTGGGAGACGTCGACGTCGTTCCCCCACATGACGCCCTTGGCCTGACTTGCGTAAGGAAGACCCGTACGTTCCTTGATAGGGAGCGCGTCGATGTCGGCACGAAGCCCGACCGCGTGCCCTTTGCCGGGATTCAGAACGCCGATCACGGCCGTGGGGGCGTCTTTCCAACCGACGTGCACTTCGTCGACGCCCGCGCGACGGAGCACGTCCGCGATATAGGCCTGCGTCTTCTTTTCCTGGTTGCCGAGCTCGGGCATGGCATGGAGCTCGTGGCGCATCGTCACCGTGGCTTCGGTCTCGGCGGAAACGGCTTCGTTCAACCAGTCGGGTGCGGCGGCGAGTGCGCCGCCCGCAAGCGTCAAAAGAGCAAGAGCCGAAGCCAAGCGCGTTTTGAACATCATAGAAAACCTCCGTTGTTATTTTCCGATGATTTCGAGTGTATCGGCGGGATGCGAGAGTTTGCGTTCGGGCGCATCGGTCGAAAGGGCGGGAGGGCTTGCGCTTCGTCACGAAAGGAGAAAAGAAAAAGCGGAGCCTCTCGTGAGGAGACTCCGCCTGGGGGCCTGCGGTCGAGAGCGAACGGTCTCAGACCACCGCTTCGATCTGCTCGGAGAGTTCGAGCCAGCGCATTTCAAGTTCTTCGACCTGAGGCGCCAGTTCGCCGTGCTCGCGGGTGACGCGGGCGACCTCGTCCGGGTCGGCGCTCGAATAGAGTTCCGGATCGGCGAGTCGGGCGGCGAGCGCCTTCAGGGCTTCGCTCTTGCGGCTCAGTTCCTTTTCGACCTTGTCGAGCTCCTTTTTGAGGGGTTTGCGAAGTTCGGCAATGCGTTGACGCTCCTGCGCTTCCTGACGACGCGCCTCCTTCTTGTTGACGGAGGGTGCTTCTTTTGCGGCCAGGCGCTCGGCGCGCTCGACGGCGGCCGTCGTACGGCGGTGTTCGAGCACGAGTTCGGCGTAGTCGTCGAGGTCCCCGTCGTACTCGTCGACGCGCCCTTCGTGCACGAGCCAGAGTCGTTCGGTCGCGGCGCGAAGGAGGTGTCGGTCGTGCGAAACGATGAGCACGGCCCCTTCGAAGGTCGAGAGCGCCATCGTGAGCGCCTCGCGCGTTTCCATGTCGAGGTGGTTCGTCGGTTCGTCGAGAACGAGAAGGTTCGGTTTCTTCCAGGCGATGAGGGCGAGCGCGAGGCGAGCCTTCTCGCCGCCCGACATCGGACCCACGAGACTCGAAGCGAAGTCGCCCGAGAAACGGTAGATCCCGAGGAAGTCGCGCAGATCCTGTTCGCGCACGTCGGGAGCGAGTCGCTTCATGTGTTCGAGGGGCGTCTCGTCCGTGCGCAACTGATCGAGCTGGTGCTGCGCGAAGTAGCCGATCTCAAGCCCCTGACCGCGACGGATTTCGCCCGCCATCAGGGGGAGTTCCCCGACGATCGCTTTGACGAGCGTCGACTTCCCGGCGCCGTTCACGCCGAGAACGCCGATGCGTTCGCCCGAACGAACGGAAAAACCGACCTTGTCGAGTACGACCCGATCCCCGTAGCCGATCCGCATCGCTTCGGCGTCGACGAGGTGTTCGGGAAGGCGCACGGGTTTCGGAAATTCGAAACGCCATTCGCGCTTGGCGCGTACGGGCTCGACCGCCTTCAGGCGTTCGAGCATCTTGATGCGCGACTGCGCCTGACGGGCTTTCGTCGCCTTCGCGCGGAAGCGTTCGATGAAACTCGTAAGGCTCGCCGCCTCGCGCTCGTAGGCGCGGTGGGCCGCGTCCTGAAGCTTCAGCTTTTCGATCCGCTCGGCTTCGAACTTCGTATAGTTCCCGGCGTAACGCACGACCGAATGATCTTCGACGGACCAAATAGTCGTCACCGCACGATCGAGAAATTCGCGGTCGTGCGAAATGATGAGTACTGTGGCTTCGACGCGCTTCAACCAGTTTTCGAGCCAGATGAGACTGTCGATGTCGAGGTGGTTGGTCGGTTCGTCAAGAAGGAGCAGGTCGGCGGGACGCATCAGCGCGCGAGCGAGCGCGATGCGGTTGCGCCAACCGCCCGAAAAGTCGTAGACCGATCGGTCGCCGTCCGCCTGCGAAAAGCCGAGACCCGCCAGAATCGTGCGTGCCTGCGCGACGACGGCGCCTTCGTTGAGTTCCGCAAGGTTCGCGTGCGCGGTGGCCAGTGCCATTTCGTCCCCGGACGCTTCTGCGGCTCGGAGCGCCGCGCGCGCCGCCATCAGAGGGGCGTGGCCCGAAAGCACGAAGTCGATGCAGGGCATCGGCTCCGCGACGAAACTCTGCGCGACGTGCGCGATGCGGTCCTGCGGGGGCGTTTCGATGTCGCCCGCCTCCGGCGAGAGCTCGCCGAGAATCGCGGCGAACAGGGTCGACTTGCCGCAGCCGTTCGGGCCCACGAGGCCGATGCGCTCGCCGGGCGAAGCGACGAGCGTTGCGTGTTCGTAGAGAACGCGAGTGCCGCGGGCGAGGGCGAGATTTTGAAGACGAAGCATTTGGGTTTAAGCCCCGAAGTAGCGGTCGAGTTCGGCTTTGGTCGCCATGAAGACCTGATCGTCCCCGCCCGAAACGGAGAGCCACGTGAGCTCAAGCCCCGGGAAAGCGGCTTCGACGGCTTCAAGCCCGTCGCCCACTTCGACGACGATGATGCCGTTGTCGTTCAGGTGGCGGCGCGCTTCGGGAAGGAGACGCCGCACGACGTCCATACCGTCCGCACCCGCACCGAGCGCCATTTCGGGCTCGTGACGGTATTCGGTCGGAAGGCGCGACATCGAGTCCGAGGTGACGTACGGGGGGTTCGAGATGATGAGATCGAACGTGCGGCCTTCGAGGTTTTCGAAGAGGTCGCCCTGAACGAGTTCGAGGGTCTCTTCGAGGTCGTAGTCGCGACGGTTGATTTTTGCGACTTCAAGAGCGTCCTCGGAAAGATCGCTCGCCGTGACGGCCGCGTTCGGGAACACGCCCGCGGCGAGAATCGCCAGGCACCCCGATCCCGTGCAGAGGTCGAGCACGGAGGAAACGGCGTAGGGATCTTCGATCCAGGGGGCGAGGTCTTCTTCGAGCAGTTCGGCGATGTAGGAGCGCGGAATAAGGGCGCGTTCGTCGATGTAGAAGCGGTGACCGGTGAGCCAGGCTTCCTTCAGGAGGTAGGCGCTCGGGACCTTGTCGTGGACGCGGCGGTCGACGAGATGCACGAGGCGAACGAGTTCGTTGTGCGTGAGGGCGGCGTCCTGGAACTCTTCGAAGTGCTCGAACGGAAGCTTCAGCGCGCGGCAGATGAGGAACGAGGCTTCTTCCCAACTGTCGGGCGAGCCGTGACCGTAGGAGAGATCCGCCGTTTCCATCTCGGTGATGGCCCAGCGGTAGAGGTCGCGGATCGTCTTCAGATTGTGGATCGGGTCGTCAAGAAGCGGGGCGATTTCGTACATGGATCACTCATACAGATGGGTTGTCGGATGTCGGCGGCAAGGCGTCCGAAGGCGCCTCGCCGCGAAAGGGCGAACGCGAACGCGTTCGCACGGGCGGGCTAATTATAGATGCGGGGATCGGTTGAGACCGATCCCCGTGGAGGTTTGCGTTGAAAACGCGTCGGAAGGACTCGGAAAATCCGAGTTCGCCTTACCGGGAATTTTTGAGGCGGAACGCGACGGGCAGGCGCAGACACACCGTGCGCCCCGGCGCTCCCCAGAGCGATTCGGCTTTCGTGACGGCGGCCAGCGCCGCGCGGTCGAGCATCCCTTCGCCCGAGGACGTGTGGATGACGAGTTCGGAAAGCCGACCGTCTTTGGCAACCGTGAACTGCACGAGGACGGTGCCCTCTTTGCCGAAACGGCGTGCCTTGCGCGGATAGACGAGGTTCGATTCGATGAGACGCTTCACGTCGGCGAGGAACGGATCGTTCGTCTCCCCGTGAACGAGCGTCGCAATGCCTGCTTCGCCCGAGGCAGGAGCACCGCCCGTTTGGGGAACGACTCCCGGAGACGGATCCTGCGAGGTTGCGTTCGCAGGTGTTTCGGGGACAGGTACGGGCTTGGCTTCCTTCTCTTCCTTCGGTGTGGGCGCCTTCTTTTCGACGGGCTTCTCAACCTTCTTCTCGGCGGGTTTGGGCTTCGGCTGCGGTTTGGTTTGAGGCTTGGGTTCCGGTTTCGGCTCGGGCGTCGGAGCAGGCTCGGGGACGATTTCGGGTTCGGGCTCCGGAAGCGGAACTTCGGGTTGAGGTTCGGGCACCTCCTCTTTGACGTCCTTTTCCTCGACGTCCATCTCCCGGGGCGGCACAGCTTCAACCGCTGGAACTCCGGCGGGTGCCGGCGCTCCGGCGATCTGCGCGAAGGCGATCGTCATCGGGAGAGGCTCTCCTGCGGGAAGCGGCGCGTTGACCGTCAAACCGAAGAAGGTGAGGGCGGTGAGCGGAGCATAGACCGAGCAGGCGATCAGGAACGAATGCCGGTGGCGTCGCGCGTCACTGTGTTTTTTCGGCAGCGATGGTGAAGTTTTCATGGCCGTGCGTCTTGAAAAGGTCGATCACCTGGATGAAGCGGTCGAAGGTTGCCGCCTTGTCGATGCGCAAAAGCACGCGCTCTTCGGGCTTCAGGGCGCCTACGACTTCGTCGAGGCGTTCGAGCTCGTACTTTTCGTCGTTCCAGAAAATGTCGCCCTTCGCATCGATCTGCAGAAGCGCGGGCGCGGCGTTCGCGCTCGGAGCACTCACCGAATTCGCCTTCGGCAGATCGATTGGGATTTCGCCCTTGGCGATGAAGGTCGAAATCGAGAGGACCATCGCCAGAAGGACGAGCATGATGTCGATGAAGGGAACGATGTTGAGCGGTTCCTTCTTGGGAATTTCGATCATGCTTCGACCTCCCGGGGCTTCCAACGGACGGAGAGCACGTTGATGCGGCGTTGCAGACCGTTGTAGACAATGAGGGTCGGGATCGCGACCGCAAGACCGAGGGCGGTGGCCTTAAGGGCGAGGGAGAGCCCCGTCATGATCTGGCCTGCGTCGATGTTGCCCGTCATCCCCATGTCGTAGAAGGTGATCATGATGCCGATCACCGTACCGAGGAGTCCCACGTACGGGGCGTTCGAATAGATGACATAGAGCGTCGTGAGATTGTTCGTGAGCGCTTCGTCCCACTCGTCCTTCGTCGCGTAGTGGGAGGGATCGAGCTGCTTGAGAAACATCACGCGTTCGATCGTGAGCCAGACGGTGACGAACCCCATGAGACCGAGCACGGCGAAGATGATGTAGTCGATGCTTTCTTTAAGAAATTCCACGGTAGGCTCCCGTAATGAGGATCGGAAGAGAGTTGAGGATGCAATTCTAACTGATAACTCTTCTCATTACTAAGTGTGGGGATTCGATGTTCGAAAAAAAACGGGCTTCCCGTCGGTGTCGGCGGAAAGCCCGTTCGCAAAGTGCTCCAACGGAAAGAGCGTTCGGGAGAAGGGAGCTCTCCCGGAGCTTTCGGTCGGATACCCGTAACTTAGAAACTGTAGGTATAGGACACCCAGAGGTTGCGCCCGTCGACCATGTCGCTGTAGCGGTTCGAGTAGGAGACCTTGCCTCCCGACTCGATGGTTTCCCACTCGGTCGTCGACTGGTCGAGCACGTTGTTCACCGCCACCGACACGCGGTGGTTTTTCATGAAGGCGTACGAAGCACCGAGGTCGACGATCGTCACGTCGTTGTAGGTGTCCGAGGTCGGCGCGCCCTTCGTCGAGACGACCGCCATGTCGAACTTCGACGTCGACTTCAGGTAGGCGCTGAAGTTGCCGTTCGCGTAGTCGAGGCGATTCTGCCAGCTGTGCTTCGGAAGTTCGTTCGGGCGCTTGCCGCTTTTGTCGCCGTCGCGGATTTCGGCGTCCGTCAGGGTATAGCCCGTCGAGAAGGACCACCCGTGGAAGCTCGCCGTCTTGAGGAGAACTTCGATACCGCGGGTGCGAACGCTGCCATAGTTGATCTGGACTTGGTCGGCCTTGCCGTCCGAGCCGATGTGGTCCGCGCCGCTCATGTCTTCGGTCGCGATCATGTTCTTGAAGTCGGTATAAAAGCCCCCGATCGTCAGCTGCGCGGCACGTGCGATGTCAAGCGTCGTCGAGAGTTCGTAGCTCCAGCTTTCCTCGGGCTTCAGGTCGGGGTTGCCGAACGTGCGGTTGCCCACTTCCGTTCCGCTGAAAGCGCCGTTCGTGAGCTGCTTCACGTTCGGAGTCTTGTAACCCGCGGAGACACCGCCCTTGAAGCTGAGCGCGTCTACGGGTTTATAAACGAGGAAGGCGCGCGGCGCGAAGTGAGCGCCGAAGATGTCGCTCCAGGTCGCGCGACCGCCCACCGTGGCAATCCACTGCTCGGTCATGAAGTATTCGGACTCAAGGAACGCGGAAAGCACCGTCTGATCGAGCGTCTGTCCGCGGATGATTTCCGTCTGGTTGTCCTTGAAGGTTTCGTACGTGCCTTCAAGGCCTCCCGTCACCATCATGCTCCCGTAGGCGTCGAGCTCGACGGGCGAAGTGAATTTCGTTGCGGCCGTGTAGTTCCAGGTCGAGCGGAGCGGATCGTTCCAGGAGCCGCTCGTCGTGCTCGGGACGGCGAGACTGCCCGACGACCAGGGGTTGAGCGACGTTTGGGTCTGCAGAAGATCGAGGCCGTTCGCCATCACGTAGGTTTCCGTGCGACCGAAGTCGTACGTCCCTTCGTGAGCGGCAAGAAAGTTGTACTTCTGGTACCAACGGCGCGACTGAATGCTCGAAGAGCTCGTTTGCATGGAGCCGCCCTGGAAACGCGAGAAGTCGCCGTCGACGTAGAAGAAATTTTCCGGGTCGACCGTGAGGTTCAAGCGTGCGCCGAAGTTGCCGAGGTAGGTTTCGGTCGAGGAGTGGGTGGCGTAGGTACCGTTCGGGGCGGTGATTTCGTCCTTGCCCGACTTCTGATATCGGCCGCGCATCGTAAGCGACGCGACGCCTTCCTTCAGGGGGACGCCCAGGTAGAAGCTCGAACCGCCGCGATTCCCGTACTCGTCGTGCTGCTGGATCGTGCCGTCGATCGTAAAGCTCCCCGTGAGGCGATCGGGGTGACGCTTCGTGATGACGTTCACGACGCCGCCCACGGCGTCCGAACCCCAGGCGACCGAGGCCGGACCGCGCAGCACTTCGATGCGTTCGATCATGCCGACGGGCGGAATGAAGGCGGAGGTCGGATCGAACCCGTTGTCGATCATCGCCGTGCTCACGTTCTGACGCTTGCCGTCGATCATGAAGAGCGTGTAGGCGGCGTCGAACCCGCGGATCGATACCGTGCTGTTGCCCATCTTCGTTTGCGACACGTCGACGCCCGGAACGTCGCCCACGGCGGAGCCGAGATCGGTGACGGGTTTCGACTGAAGTTCCTTCTCGGTCGTGATGGAGATGCTCGCAGGAGCTTCGCGCGTGTCCTGCTCGTAACCCGAGGCGGACACCACGGATTCGTCGAGCGTGGTGTAGGCCGCGTCGGCCGCCCAGGCGGCGGAAACCGCGCAGGAGAGAAGAGCGAGAGAAAGGACGGGGGTGGTCTTCGAAGTCGTCATATCGGTGGAAACGAAGAGAAGTGCGTCCGCGGTTTCGGTGAAACGCTGGGGGAAACTGCGGACGTCCGTTAGTCGGGTCGGGAGTGAAGCGCTCCCGTAAGTTGCGACGAAGTGTAACTGATAACCATTCTCAAACGAGAACCCGAACTCCCCGTCGAACCTCGCCGAAGGGTTTCAAAACGTCGCCGACTGTTTCTCGGGAAGAAAGCGCGAGTTATTGAAATACAAGGGTTTTTCCATGGATTTGCAGAGGCGTATTGTTGTCTAACAATGCCATTGTTAAATTGAATCGAGAAAATGTAACTAAATACTAATGAGAATAACTCTCAAAATCATTCTTCGGTAGAGTGTGGCCTTCGACATCCGTGCCGGGTGACTTCGAGCGCTTTTCGCGTGTTTTCGAATGCTCTCGGGTGCTTCTCTCCGCGCACGACCTCGACCGTACGAAACCATGACGAGATCCACTTACTGCCTCCTCGCCCTGACGCTTTTTCTTTCGGCGGCCTCCCTGTTCGTAGGCGCGGCCGACATTTCGCCCGCACAGATTCTCTCGGGCGACGTCGAAGCGCTTCACGTACTCCTCACCTCGCGCCTGCCGCGCCTTCTGGCCGTTCTCTGTACGGGGGCGGGCATGAGCATTGCTGGCCTCATCATGCAGCAGCTCTGCGCGAACAAGTTCGTTTCGCCCACGACGGGGGCAACGATCTCCTCGGCGCAGTTCGGGATTCTTCTCGCGCTTCTCTTTTTGCCCGATGCGGGCATCTGGGGCCGTGCGCTTTTTGCGTTTGCGGCCGCCATGCTCGGCACGTGGGTCTTCGTGTGGTTCGTGATGCGTCTTCCGATGAAGGACGTTGTCCTCGTTCCGCTCGTCGGGATCATGTTCGGGAACGTGATCGGCGGTATCACGAACTTCATCGCCTTCCGCTTTGACATGACGCAGGCGCTTTCGACCTGGATGGTCGGGCACTTCTCGCTTGTTCTAAAAGGCAACTACGAGCTTGTCTGGCTCGCGCTTCCTCTCATTGCGCTTGCTTTCGTCTTTTCGAGCCACTTCAACATTGTCGGCATGGGGAAGGATTTCTCCCGAAACCTCGGCGTTCGCTACGAAACCGTGCTCTTTTTGGGGCTCAGTATCGCCGCGATGATCACGGCCGCGATCGTGACGGTTGTGGGGGCCATCTCCTACATCGGTCTCATCGTCCCCAATGTCGTGAGCCTCTTCAAAGGGGACAACCTCAAGGCGACGCTAGCCGACACGGCGCTTTTCGGTTCGTTTTTCGTGCTTTCGTGCGACCTCGCGGGGCGCCTCATCATTGCGCCTTACGAACTTCCGATCGAACTCATCGTGGGCTCCGTGGGCAGTCTCCTTTTCATCGGGCTCATCTTCTACCGCCTGCGGTTCGGTCGTCGCTCGCTCGATCGCGACGCGCTTTTGAAGCTTTTCGGTCTTACCCGGGACCGCAACCCCAACCTTTGCGGAGGGTGCCGCCAATGAGTGCCATGGAATCCGTTCAGTCCCTCGAACCCGTCCGGTCCGTTCACGTCCCTAACGGCACCGACGCGGAAAGCGCCGTCCGTGCACGCTCGCGCCGCATCGCCGTCGGCATGGCGGCACTCGCCGCGGCGACGTTCGTGGCGGTCCTTGCCTACCAGTTTGCGTTTGTGAACCCGAAGTATTTCGAGTTCGCGATGAGTCTGCGTTGGCCGCGCTTGGCCGCCATGCTCACCGCCGCCTTCGCGATTTCCGCGGCTTCGCTCGTCTTTCAGACGATCATCCGCAACACGATCGTGACGCCGTGCCTTTTGGGCATGAATTCGCTCTATGTACTCGTTCACACCGGGGTCTTCTTCTTTCTCGGTGCGGGGAGCGCCTTCGCGACCGATCCGCAGCTCGCCTTTCTCCTCGATCTCGTTGTGATGGGCGTGGTGGCGACGGTTGTCTACAACACGATTTTCGAAAAGACGGGCGGGAACGTCCTTTACGTCCTTCTGATCGGTACGGTCCTTTCGACCTTCTTTTCGAGCGTGCAGTCGTCGATCACCCGCATCATGGACCCGAACGAATACGACGCGCTCTTGACGAGCCTCGTCGCGAGCTTCACGAACGTGAACGCGTCGGTACTCGTGCCGGGCGTGTTCCTTCTTGCGGCAATCGGGATTTGGCTCCGGCGCGATCTTGCGATTCTCGACGTCATCGCTCTCGGGCGAGATCCCGCCGTGAGTCTCGGCGTCGACTATGAGCGCACCGTGCGCCGCCTGATGACGGGCGTGGCGCTTTCGATTGCCGTCGCGACGGCGCTCGTAGGGCCCCTTTCCTTCCTCGGCCTCATCACCGCGAACCTCTCGCGCCGGATCTTCCGCACGTACCGCCACGACGTGCTGATCGCAGGGTCGGTCTTTGTGGGGATGTTCATCCTCACGGCCGGGCAGTTCCTCGTCGAGCACGCCGCGAACTACAGCGTCCCCGTGAGCGTTTTCGTGACGATCGGCGGCGGCATTTACTTCCTCTACCTCATTCTTACGACGACCCGTACCCGCTGAATGTTGACAGGAATTTCGACATGATCACCATCCGCAATCTTGAGAAGCGCTACGACGAGCGCGCCGTCGTCGACGATGTTTCCGTGACGCTGCCCGCCGGTAAGGTCATCTCGATGATCGGCCCGAACGGGGCCGGCAAATCGACGGTCCTCGGCATGATCGCCCGACTTGTCGCCCGGTCGGCGGGCGATATCGAATTCAAGGGACGCGACGTTTCCTCGTGGGAGAGCCGCGATCTCGCGCGCCACCTCGCGATCCTCACGCAGAGTTACGCCGTCACGATGAAACTCACCGTGCGCGAGCTCGTCGCCTTCGGGCGTTTCCCCCACAGCGGCACGCACCTCACGGCCGAAGATTGGGAAAAGGTCGACGAGGCGATCCGCTACATGGAGCTCGACCCCTTTGCCGAACGCTTCATCGACGAAATGTCGGGCGGGCAGCGTCAGCGTGCTTTCATCGCCATGGTGCTCGCGCAGGATACGGAGTACGTGCTCCTCGACGAACCGACCAACAACCTCGACATCTACCACGCGACCCAGATGATGAAGCTCGTGCGGCGTCTCTGCGACGAGCTCGGAAAAACCGTCATCCTGGTGCTCCATGAAATCAACCTCGCCGCTTTCCACTCCGACTACATCTGCGCCTTCAAGGACGGGCGCGTCGCCGCCTTCGGCACGGTCGACGAAGTGATGACGAGCGAAACCCTCGAAACGATTTACGGCGTTCCCTTCGAAATCCACCGCATCGAAGGCCGCCCGCTCGCGATCTTCCACTGACGATCGCCCGATTGCAGCCCGATTGACTCACGACTTTTCCAAGGAAATCCTCGATGTTCCGACGTTCTCTTTTCCGCGGCGCCGCCGCCCTCTGCTTCTCGGCCGCTTTCGCGCTTCCCGCCATCTCCGCGCACGCGGCCGACACGGTGACGCTCGACACGCTCGACGGCCGCATGAAGGCCAAGACCGTTCGGGTCCCCGCCGACCCGAAGCGCATCGCCGTTCTTGACGCGGCGGTCCTTGACATGCTTGACAGTTGGAATCTGGGGGACCGCATCGTGTCGCTTCCGAAGACGACGACTATTCCGTTTCTTGCCAAGTACTTCGATCCGAAGAACGGCATCGCCAACGTCGGCACTCTGAAGGAAGTCAATATGGAAGCGCTCATGGCGAGCGAACCCGACGTGATTTTCATCAGCGGCCGCCTCGTGAAGAAGTACGACGAACTCTCCCGCATCGCTCCGGTGGTCTACATGACGACGGACCGCGAGGCGGGGACGCTCGAGAGCTTCCGCCGCAACCTTACGAACGTCGCAAAACTTTTCGGCCGTGAAGCCGACGCGCAGGCGACCTATGAAAACTTCAAGGCTCGCGCCGAAGCGATCAAAAAGAAGACGGAAGGGAAGACCGCTTTGGTGGGGCTCGTGACGGCGAGCCACGTGAACCTCCTCGGCAACGCCGCCCGTTGCTCTTTGATCGGGAACGAATTCGGCTTTACGAACGTCGCCGAAAAGGCGAACGCCAACCACGGGAACGAGTCCTCCTTTGAACTTCTTCTGAAGCTCAATCCCGACTACTTTTTCGTGCTCGACCGCGACTCCGCGATCGGTCGTCCGGGTGCGAAGCTCGCGGCCGACGTTCTCAACAATGACATGGTGAACCGCATGAAGGCGAAGGCGGACGATCACATCGCCTACCTCACGCCCTCGGCCTGGTACCTCGCCGAAGGCGGCATTACCGCGATGGAAATCATGTTCACGGACGTCGAGCGCGCGCTTGGCATGGCAAAGGAGGCGAAGTAATGGTGTTCCTCTCCCGTCGTACGCTCCTCGGAGCAACTTCCGCCGCCGCGTTCCTTGCGACCCTTCCCTTGGCGCGCACCGTGTCGGCCGAGGTCGTTGCAGCCGCCGTCCCCGCCACGGTCCCGAAGGACCCGAAGCGCGTCGTCTGCATCGACTACGCGACGCTCGACATGATGCGTCTCTGGGGCGTTGAGAATCGCATCGTCGGTGCGGCGGCCCTCTCGAGCGTGCCGTTCCTTGCGCCCTTGCCCGAGGGTCTTCCCGTGACAGGCGGCCTCAAGGACGCGAACCTCGAAGCGATTGCGGCTCTGAAGCCCGATCTCATCGTCATCACGGGGCGCCTCGCGCGTCGCGAAAAGGAGATCGGTTCGGTGGCGCCTGTTCTTCTCGTCACGCCCGATCAGCGGAACGGGGCGCTCGCGAGCTACGGCACGAACCTCCTCACGGTCGCGAGCCTCTTCGGAAAGACGGACGCCGCGAACGCCCTGATCGACGAGGCGAAAACCCGCGTTGCGGCGATTCGCGGGCGCGCGGCCGGAAAGAGCGCCGCCGTCCTCATGGTGAACGAAGGCCGCATCGGGATGCTCGCGCCTCAGGGCCGCTGCTCGATGATTTCGGCCGAAATGGGTTTTGCGAATGTCGTTCCGCCCCGCAAGGGGCCGGCTCCCAAGAAGGACGGTTCGAAGTCCGATGCGGAAGCGTTAGCGAATGCAAACCGCAAGACGCTTGAAGACCTGAAGCGCCTCCATCCCGAGTACGTCTTCGTCCTCAACAAGGACATCGCGGTCGGGCGCAAGCCCGCGACCGACTACCGGGCGATCTTCGGTGCGGACTGGGATCAGCTACCCGCCGTCAAGGCGGGTCGCGCCTTCGAACTCTCGCACGCGGCCTGGTATCTCGGCGAAGGCGGTCCGACGGCGATGAACCTCATGCTCGCTGACGTCGAAAAGGCGGTCGGGATCAAGTGATCTGTTGAGTCGTGGATTATCGACTCCGACAGCGGGAATCCCGAAACCGAAAAAGCCGTGCACCCCTTGCAGTACTTGGGATGCGCGGCTTTTTGCTTTAATTTCCTTTTCGTTTGACGGATGCTCCTTTGGTGAAAGATCGACTGAATATGAATCCTTCAGCCCTTCGACCATCCTGTACCGCTCTGTAAGCAAAAGGTTTCTGTAAATCTGCGAAAGTTTTACTTTAGGGAACTTCCGTAAATTCGATGTTGGGAAAAGAGTACAGTAGTCGAGAGCTTTTCTCAGTTAGCTAAAGTTGCGAGCAAACACCAATGGCCTCCATGCGATTCAGCCTGGAAGCCTCGGGTTGAGTTAGTTATTAGGGAAAATCATTAGAACGATCTCGGACGTTCTGACCGTGCCGTACTTAGCTGGTGTTACGGCACAGGACTTGTCGGCGAAAAACGTTGTACGCCAGTGCGGTTAACCAAGTGTGAAACGTCGCTCGCTTCAGACCGATCGAACGTACGAACGATCCTTTGAAGACCGTCTCTATGTAGCCGAAGATGTGCTCGATGCGACAGCGAGTCTTTGATTTCTTGCGATTCGACTTCTTTTGCTCCTCGGTCAACGGGGCGTTTGCGTAACCTTTTTCGCAGAAGCAGGGAATCACGTTGAAGCTACGGGTCAGTTCCTCTAAATTCTTGCCGGAGTATGCAGAATCCGCGTACAGAGTTCGGCCCGCATCCTCCTCTTCATTGAGCACCCACTCCAACGCACGGGAGTCATGTACGTTGGCCGCTGTGGTGCAGACGTGCAGAATTACCTTGCTGACCGCGCCGGCCAGGGCGTGCATCTTGAAGCCGTAGTAGGTTTTTTTGTTCTTCATGGTGAACCGAGCTTCAGTGTCTTTCTGGCGTTTTTTGGCGGGCTGATCGTTCCACAGCTCG
>OOCB01000670.1_pt1 | contig 53174 bp, 41 predicted proteins | sample 1671351 | NCBI WGS metagenome assembly OOCB01 (sample SAMN06348148, study PRJEB24527) | human gut metagenome | biome: human gut; feature: ankylosing spondylitis patient; material: feces | host: Homo sapiens | place: China | collected 2015-10 | reverse complement strand
CGAACACAGAAGTTAAGCTCACTCGTGCCCAAGATAGTTCGCTGGAAACGGCGCGTGAAAATAGGTAGTCGCCGACTCAAATGAAACCCCTGAGGAAGAAATTCTTCAGGGGTTTGTTGTTTTTGTGCGGCAATTTCTTTCACTAGCAAAGAAATTGTCAAAGGTTTCTATTTCTGCCTGATTTTTTCGTACAGTGTGTTATCATAGGGTTGGAAACGCTTTTGGGAGAAGCGCGTTCCCATGCAAAAAACAGTTGACAAAGGATCGGCCTGCTGTTTGACCACCACTTTTCAATCATGTGAGCATGAACTGGAAAGGAGCAGAAGAAAAATGACAAACAAGAAATTCAAGTTGGCAGCAATGTCGCTGGCCACTGCGGTTGCAGTGAGCGCAGTTGGCCCCAGTGCTTCTGCGGTGACGTATCAACTGGAAAAAGGTGATGTGACTGTTGGTCAAGATGGTACTGGTGCGTACAGTTATCAGAACCAGACTGATGGTAAAACGGATAATGTCTATGTGGATCAGGATACCCAAAACAATGGCCAAATCATCATCACGCAGGCAGAAGGTACAAAAACGGATAATACCGTCACTGTGGAAGAAGATGTCACGAACGATAAGGGCAAACGTGATGTGGATATCATTCTTGACGGCGTGAATGTAGATACCAGCGACACCAGCACCCAGACTGACACCCCGACTGAAGTGCCCGCAGATGCCAAAGAAGATAAAACCATCATCAAGGTGGGCGAGGGTGCAAAGGTTGACCTGACAGTCAAGGATTCCAACCTGACCACCGGCGGCAACGGCATTGATATTGGTGTGAATCTGAAAGGTGAGGATGAAAACAAGGGAGCCAATGTTGACCTGACGCTGGATAATACCAAAGTCAACCTGACACAAAACGGAAAGGCGGGTATCAACGTACAGGACAATTCTGATGTGAATCTTACCCTGAAGGGCGAGAATGCCATTGATGGCTCCAAGGCAATAGAAAACGAGGACCTTAAAAAGAATGTCAATGTCGAGGGTATCCGTGTGGGCGGTGGCGGCACAGGTGACGGTTCGGGCGCCAGCGAGGGTGCAAAAACGCACCTGACTATCAGCGGCGGTGTAGAAAAGACCGAAACTGCGGAAGCAGATACAGAAGAAACGGAAAGCCCCGCTGGCGGCTCACTGACCATCAGTAAGACCACAGGCGGTCTGGTAATGGCAGATGGCTCGGACGTGGAAATCACGGACGGCGCTGATGTGACCATTGAGGATACTAAGACCTCCAGTTCCACTCAGGCAGGCCGCGCTGTTACCCAGCACGGTGATCTGACCCTCTCCGGCGGCTCTTCCCTAACGATAGACGGTGGGAAGGACAATAAAGTGCCGCATACCGGTATTGGTATTGCCAGCTGGGATGATATCACAGTCGAGGATGGCAGTACGCTGGATATCAGTGGTGCTGCGACCGGTATTTACGGACATCAAGGCTCGGATGCAAGCCTGACTGTGAAGGATAGTACGCTGAATATCAGCGATGTTAAAAAAGCCATTGAGTACGAGGGTGCAGGTGTAGACAAGGAGGGAAAGGCACTCAAATCTGCCGGTGATATTACGTTTGAAAAGGCAAAGGTTAATATTGATGCTGGCAATATCGGTATTATGACCGGAAACAACGGTACTTCTTCCATTAAACTTGACGATACAGAAGCTAAAATAACCGTAGGCGCAGGAGGCACTGCAATTTATGGCCCGGAAAAAGGCGGTAAGGGCGATTTGAATATCGCTCACAGTAAGCTCGATATTGATGCCAGCGCATTTTATGGTTATGGTATTAGGGCGGGATATAAGAATGTGAATATTCGAGATGGAAGCGTTGTGAATTCCAACTCGAGTGCAGCCGGCATCATCCTGACCGGTAGTGAAGGGAATGCGACTAAACTGAATGTTTCAAACAGTTTGTATAATTTGACGACCGCTTTTCATTATGGCGTATGGGCATGTGTAGCAGATGGTGCATACCAAGGAAAGCCGACTCATACGATTCTGGTCAACGATAATGGTGCAATGAACATCAGTGATACGGCCGGTTCACCATATGTTGCTTCTGCGGGTATTATGATGGACGATGGGGTCTCTTTGATTGCTGATAACGGCGTTATAACCACAAACGGTAAATATCAATATGGTGGTATCAATGCCTATGGTAATGATATCAATATCCGTTTCAAGGACAATTCGCATGTAGATGTTGAATCGATTACGTATGACGCTGAGCATAAAAACCAGAACCTCATCGTGACCGGCGGCACGCTGACCTATGATTACAGCGCCGACAACACCCTGTGGCCGGTGAACGAACAGGGCGACAAGCTGACCAATTTCCTTCTGACCAAGGATGATACCCACGCAAACTTCGATGCTCTTTCCTATAAAGGTCAGACCTATACCTACCTCTCTGACCTGAAAAAAGAGACCGGGAAACAGTATCTCTCCGTGTGGGTGCCCGCCGCCGCACTGAACTATATGCTGGATGTGGACGGTTCCCACGACCCGGAGATCATCGGCAAGGCGCTGGAAGAGCTGAAGCAGGCCGGATACAATTTCAACACTGCCTACCAGACCGCTGAGAATGGCGATCAGGTCGTTATTCTGCGGGATATGGTGGTGAACGGCAAGAGCCTGAACTTCACCAAGACCACCGATGCAGAGGGCAACACCAAGCTCATCTGGGGCAACTACGAAAAGCAGGCAGAAGGTGCGCCCAGCGCCTATGATATGGTCTATGGCACCGAGTACGAGTATGAGGGCAAGACCTATACCATCGTCTGGGGCTATGAGAGCCAGAACAACCCCAACACCACCGCAGCAGCGGGTGTGCTGGATGCCTTTGGCCCGGATTCCAACGTGAAGGTCACCGGTGATACCATCGACGGCACCGACTCCGCACAGTATACTGTGACCATTTATGGTGCTCTGCGGGAAGTGACCGACCCTGTGATCCCCACGAATCCGGCTCCGGAAACGCCCAAGGACCCCGATCCTACTCCTCCGGCTCCGGAAACGCCCGAGGACTCCGCTCCTACTCCTCCGGCTTCCACTACGCCGACTACCCCGGCTTCCACTACCCCGGCTTCCACTACGCCGACTACCCCGGCTGTGCAGAATACACGGCCCACCACTCCCACCGTGGAGCAGGCAGTCGCTAAGACCACGCCCGCCCCGGAGAGCGGCAAGCTGATCCAGACCGGTACCACCAACTGGATGGCAGATGTTCTGGTGCGTGCAGGCGGTGTCCTGCTGGCTGCCGGTTATCTGCTGGAGCGTAAGCGCAAGGGCATGTTCCATAAGGCACAGCACTGAACACGTTCTTGTAGATGACGTAAAAAGGTAAAATATTAAACTGGCTTGGGGCCGCTGCACAATTTTTTGTGGGGCGGCCCCACTTTTTGCAGAAAAAGGCGCTCTCGTCCCGTATTAAGGGATGAAAGCGCTTTTGATTTTGCAAAAAAGGATGAGAACGAGAATGAAAGATTCATCGCGCCGCCGGAAGCACCGGCGCAGACCCTTCCGGCGGCTGTTCTGGCTGCTGGTGCTGGCAACCCTGCTTCTGCTGCTGTGGCCCCGGCGGCTCACGCTGGATGGGCTGAACAGTCCCCATGCCATTTTACTGCAGGCCGACAGCGGGGAGGTGCTGGCCGAAAAGGATGCCGACAGCACGATCTATCCGGCTTCCATGACCAAGATGATGACGGCGCTGCTGGCCATAGAAGCAAACCCGGACCTCGACACGCCCGTGACCCTGCCGGAGGAGATCTTTCCGGCTCTGCAGGCCCAGAATGCCTCGCTGGCGGGGTTTCAGGCCGGGGAAACAGCCACGGTGCGGGATCTGCTGTACGGGGCCATGCTGCCCTCGGGGGCCGAATGCTGCGAGACGCTGGCCCGGGAGGTGAGCGGCAGCGAGGAAGCCTTTGTGGCCCGGATGAACCAGAAAGCGGCAGAGCTGGGGATGACCGCCACGCATTTCTGCAACCCCACGGGCCTGCACGACCCGGAACATGTTTCCACCGTGCGGGATATGGCCCGACTGACGGAAGCAGCCCTGCAGAACGAGACCTTCCGCAAGCTGTTTACCACGGAACGGTATACCGTTCCGGCCACCAATTGCCACCCGCAGGGGTTCACGATGCACAGCACCCTGCTGAGCCAGCTGGACGGCACAGAGCTGCACAGTGGCCGGATCCTGGGCGGTAAGACCGGTTACACCGGGGAGGCAGGGCTCTGCCTTGCCAGTCTGGCCGAGGTGAAGGGCAGGGAATACATTCTGGTCACGGCCGGGGCGGGGGGAAACCACAGCACCGCGCCCTACCACATCGAGGATGCCGTAACGGTCTACCGCCGTGTGAGCCGGGGGGCCTGAACAGGGGAGCGGATACGCTCCCTTTTTCTGTGCCCGGCTTTGTGGTACAATGGAACAAAACCATTCACAGAACAGGAGAACCATCATGCTCAAGGATTCACAGGTCGATCTCTGCGGCCGCACCGATTTTACCCGCACCGCGCCCCTGCTTGCCCGGGACGAGGCGTTTTCATTTGCCTGCGCGGGCTGCGGCGGCTGCTGCCGGGGGCGGGAGGATATCGTGCTGTCGGGCTTTGACCTGTGGCGCATCGCGGCCCGCCTGCGCCTGCCGCCCCGCACCGTGGCCCGGGCGTTCTGCCGGGGAAGCATCGGGCGGGTCAGCCGCCTGCCGGTGCTGCGGCTGGCCCCGCTGAAGGAGGAACGCAGCAACTGCCCCTTCCTCACCGGGAACCACTGTGCCATCCACGATGCCGAGCCGCTGGTCTGCGCCCTTTACCCGCTGGCGCAGGAGATCACGAAGGACGGGCAGGTATCCTACTTTTTGCAGCCCACCCAGTGCGGCGGGCAGGTCATTGCGGCAAGGGTGGGGGATTATCTGGCCCGGTACGATGTGCCCGCCCGGGAGGCCACCGATGTGCGCTGGGCGCAGGTGTGCATGGAGCTGGAGGATACCGTGGAGCGGCTGGACGCTCTGTTTGAGCCGGTGTTTGCCCGGCGGATGCAGAAAAAGCTGTGGCAGGCGCTGTATTATCGGTACGACTTTGCAAAAGAGTACCGCCCCCAGCTGGAAGAAAATCTGCTCTGGCTGGACGGTGAGCTGAAAAAGCTCGAAGGGATGCAGATGCGGCACAGAACAATCGAAAAAAGTGATAGATAAAATTACTTTGATTGATAATTCGGGCTGTTTCCTGGTTGTTTTAGAGCGGAAAGTGTGATATACTTCACGAGTGTAAAGCGGCAGCGCGATGCGATTGCCCGCTTGAATACTGACTTTCATGCGGTGTCCTGTTGCCGCGAAAGTAGAATTGAGGGAGTAATAGTATGCGTAAAATTTCTCGTCGTTCGTTCCTGTCTGCCGCTGCTGTCTGCGGCGCAGCTGCTGCCCTGACTGCCTGCGGCGGTTCCTCCGGCTCCACGGCTGCTTCTTCCACCGCTTCCTCTGCTGCGGCCTCTTCCGCAGCGGCTGACGGCCAGAAGTATACCGTTGGCATCTGCCAGCTGGTGGAGCACGCCGCTCTGGACGCTGCCACCCAGGGCTTTGAGGATGCTCTGACCGCACAGTTCGGCGAGAATGTCACCTTTGACTTCCAGAACGCCCAGAACGATTCCGCAACCTGCGCCACCATCGCCAACGGCTTTGTTTCCGCAGGCGTTGACCTGATCATGGCAAATGCTACCCCCGCCCTGCAGGCCGCACAGGCTGCCACCGACAGCATCCCCATTCTGGGCACCTCCGTCACCGAGTACGGTGTTGCTCTGGGCCTGACCGATTTCGATGGCACCGTGGGCGGCAACGTCTCCGGCACCTCCGATCTGGCTCCGCTGGATCAGCAGGCGGATATGATCACCGAGTGGCTGCCCGAGGCCACCAAGGTGGGCCTGCTCTACTGCTCTGCCGAGGCAAACAGTCAGTATCAGGTAGACGAGGTCCAGAAGTACCTTGAGGCCAAGGGCGTTACCGCTACCCAGTACGCTTTCTCTGATTCCAACGATCTGGCTTCTGTCTGCCAGAAGGCTGCCGACGAGAACGACGCAGTGTATGTCCCCACCGACAACACCTGCGCTGCCAACACCGGCATCATCGATGGCATCTGCCGCCCGGCCAAGAAGCCCGTGTTCGCCGGTGAGGAGGGCATCTGCTCCGGCTGCGGCGTGGCGACCCTGTCCATCAGCTACTATGATCTGGGTTACACCACCGGTGAGATGGCGGCCAAGATCCTGACCGGTGAGGCCGATATCTCCACCATGCCCGTTGAGTACACCAACGTGACCAAGAAGTACAACAAGACCATCTGCAATGACCTGGGCATGACCGTTCCCGAGGGTTACGAGGCCATTGAGGAATAACAGGTGCTTAATCTGTTTTGCAGAAAGCTCCCCTGATAGGGAAGCCGGGTCCACGCTGCGGTGACGGAGAGGCTTTACAATAAAATCAGCGGAGAAGAGCGAATTTTGGTTCTTCTCCGCTTTCCCGTATCAGAAAAAAGTGTAGTTACAGGAGGAAAACGTTTTGGATATTCTTGCAAGACTTGCCAACCTGCCCGGTGCCTTGCCCGGTGCCTGTGCGCAGGGCCTCATCTGGGGCATCATGGCCATTGGTGTGTACCTGACCTACCGCATCCTGGATGTGGCTGACCTGACCGTAGACGGTTCCTTTGGCACCGGCGGCGCGGTCTGCGTTATGTGCCTGCTCTCCGGCATGAACGTCTGGGCAGCGCTCTTCATCGCCCTGCTGGCCGGTCTGGCCACCGGCCTTGTCACCGGCCTGCTCCACACCTTTATGGGCATCCCGGCCATTCTGGCTGGCATCCTGACCCAGCTGGCCCTCTACTCCATCAACCTGAAGATCATGGGCAAGGCCAACCAGTCCATCAACGTGGACAAGTACGACCTGCTCATCTCCCTGCGCTGGGTCAAGGAGCTTGCCCTGCACAACCCCATCATCATGGTCATTCTGGTCAGCGCTGTGGTCATCGGCGTGCTGTACTGGTTCTTTGGCACCGAGCTGGGCTGCGGCATCCGCGCCACCGGTTCCAACCCCGCCATGAGCCGCGCCCAGGGCATCAACACCAGCTTCAACGTGGTGCTGGGTCTGGCGGTCTCCAACGGTCTGGTGGCCCTGTCCGGCGCACTGCTGAGCCAGTATCAGGGCTTTGCCGATGTCAGTATGGGCCGTGGTGCCATCGTCATCGGTCTGGCCGCTGTCATCATCGGCGAGGCCCTGTTCAGCCGCATCTTCCACAACTTTGCCCTCAAGCTGGTGTCCGTCTCGCTGGGTGCCATCATCTACTACATCGTTATCCAGCTGGTGCTGACCCTCGGCTTTGACGCAAACCTGCTCAAGCTGCTGAGCGCCTCCGTGGTGGCGGTGTTCCTGGCCGTGCCCTATTGGAAGAGCAAGTACTTCGCAAAGCCCGCGGCAAAGAAGGCACAGAAGGAGGATGCAAAAAATGCTTGAGATCCAGAATGTTTCCAAGACCTTCAACGCGGGTACCGTCAACGAGAAAACGGCCCTGAACGGTCTGAACCTGAAATTGAACGAAGGTGATTTTGTCACCGTCATCGGCGGCAACGGTGCGGGCAAATCCACCATGCTGAACGCTGTGGCCGGTGTGTGGCCCGTGGACAGCGGCAAGATCATCATTGACGGCATCGACGTGACCAAACTGGGGGAGCACCAGCGCGCCGCCTACATCGGCCGCGTGTTTCAGGACCCCATGACCGGCACCGCCGCCACCATGCAGATCGAGGAGAACCTTGCCCTGGCCGCCCGGCGCGGTAAGCGCCGCGGCCTGAGGATCGGCATCACCAAGGCCGAACGGGAGCGCTACCGTGAACTGCTCAAGAGCCTGGACCTGGGCCTGGAGGACCGCCTGACCGCCCGCGTGGGCCTGCTGTCCGGCGGTCAGCGTCAGGCACTGACCCTGCTTATGGCTACCATGAACAAGCCCAAGCTCCTGCTGCTGGATGAGCACACCGCCGCTCTGGACCCCAAGACGGCGCTCAAGGTGCTGACCCTCTCGGCCAAGATCGTGGAGGAGAACCACCTGACCACCATGATGATCACCCACAACATGAAGGATGCCATCAAGTACGGCAACCGCCTGATCATGATGCACGAGGGCCACATCATCTATGATGTCTCCGGGGAAGAGAAAAAGAACCTGCACGTCTCCGACCTGCTGGCCAAGTTCCAGATCGCGTCCGGCGGCGAGTTCGCCAACGACCGCATGATCCTTTCCTGATGCATTTCTGATATGGAAAATCCCCTCCGGTGTGTGAGTATCGGAGGGGATCTTTGCATCTTGTGCACCTTTGCAGGGTGTGCTACACTGAGAGAAAGAGGAGGTGTCTCTCGTGCGAAAAATCATCCGGCAGGCAGCTGCTGTGCTGTTGTCTGCGGCTCTGCTGCTGACGGGAACGGCCTCGGCAGCAGCCCAGATTGACCCGGTAGAGGAACGGCTTGCTGCCATGTCTCTGCGGGAAAAGGTGGGGCAGCTGTTCGTGGTGCGGGTCGAGGCACTGGACCCCAGTGGACAGTCTGATAGCACAAGGCTGACCTGGGCAGAACGGCAGGGGCTGAAAAAGTATCCGGTGGGTGGCATTGTGGTGTTTCGGCAGAATGTGAAAAGCCCGGAGCAGTTGAAAAAGCTTCTGGCAGATTTTCAGGCAGCATCCGGGACCGGTCTGTTGACCGCCGTGGACGAGGAGGGCGGCAGCGTGGCCCGGTTGGCCAATGCTTCCGGCTTTGATCTGCCCCAATACCAGAGTGCCCAGGCAGTAGGTACAACAGGGGACCCGGCCAATGCCCGTGCCATGGGGCAGATCATCGGAGGCTACCTCAAAACCTACGGCCTGAATCTTGACTTTGCTCCAGTGGCAGATGTGAACACCAATCCGGCCAATACCGTAATCGGGAACCGAGCATTTTCGTCGGATCCGGCAGTGGCGGCACAGATGGTGGCCTCCGCTGTACAAGGGTTTCACGATGCGGGCATACTCTGCACACTCAAGCATTTCCCGGGCCACGGAGATACCGCAGAGGACAGCCACTACGGCACGGCCAGCAGCACCAAGACTTGGACAGAGATGCGGGAGATGGAGCTGAAGCCTTTTGCGGCTGGAATCGCAGCTGGGGCCGACGTAGTAATGACCGCCCACATCACCACCCCCAATGCAACGCAGGACGGCCTGCCTGCGTCGCTCTCCTACACTATGCTGACCGAGCGTCTGCGGGGGGAGCTGGGCTTTACTGGGGTCATCTGCACCGATTCGCTGTCCATGCAAGCCATTCGTGACCACTATTCTGCAGCAGAAGCGGCTGTAGCGGCGCTGAACGCCGGGGCAGATCTTCTGCTGATGCCGCCCGACCTGCCGGAAGCCTTTGACGGTGTACGGGAGGCTGTGCAGAATGGAACCATCAGTGAGGAACGCCTCAACGAGAGCGTCCGCCGCATCCTGATGCTGAAACAGAAAGCCGGGTTGGAGCTTGACACCCGCACCCCGCTGGAAAAGATGCTGGATGTGTTTCTGTAAGATTGAAGCATAATAAGAAGATCCCCTCCGGTGTGCGCGTACCGGAGGGGATCTTTGCGTATAAAGGAATGTTACCGCTTGATATCGTAGTTCATGTTCATCAGGTTGCGGATGGAGCTGACATCATCGGTGATGTTGGCATCGCCGTGGATGGTGTGCTTGATGGCGCTGCTTGCCACGGCAAAGTTGATCATGTCCATAGCCTTATAGTTGTGCAGCATGGCGTAGATCAGGCCGCTGGCAAAGGCATCGCCGCCGCCCACGCGGTCCAGAATATTAAAGGTGTAGAGCTTGCTCTCAAAGGTGTGGCCGTCGTACCACATAAAGGCCTTGAGGCTGTTCTCGCTGCCGCTGTGGGCATAGCGCACATGGCGGGCAATGCACTTGAGGTTGGGGTAGCGGGCAATGAAGTGCTGGAAGATCTCGTCCTGCTGCTCATAGCTGGGCTGCAGGGGCACGCCGTCCTTCCAGTCGCCCTTGCTGTGATCGTTGTCGTCCTTCCACAGGTGGTAGGGCTCAATGCCCAGCAGAACGTCAACGTAAGGCAGGCACTCGGTGCAGAAATCGCGGGCTTCCTCCCAGCTCCACAGGGTAGAGCGGAAGTTGCCGTCAAAGCTGACGGTCAGGCCCTTCTTTTTGGCCACCTTGAGCATATCGATGATGAGGCCGCGGCAGTTGGGGCCCAGTGCCGGGGTAATGCCGCTCAGGTGCAGCCAGTCGTAGCCGTCCAGCAGAGCGTCCAGATCGACCTGAGAGAAGTCATACTCGGTAATGGCACTGTGCTTGCGGTCGTAGATGACCTTGGAAGCGCGGATGCCGTAGCCGGTCTCCAGATAATAAGTACCCAGCCGGTTGGAGGGGGTCTCGTTGGGCTCGGTCAGGATCATGGGGGTGCAATGCACATCGTTGGAGCGCAGCCAGCGCACCGCGCTCTTGCCCAGGCTGTTGTTGGGCACTACACTGAAGAAGGTGCTGTCCACACCCAGGTTGGCCAGGGCCAGTGCAATGTTGGCCTCGCTGCCGCCGTAGCTGGCTTCAAAGCTGGATGCCATGCGGATCTTTTCGTAGTTCGGCGGGGTCAGACGGAGCATGATCTCGCCGCAGGTGATAAATTTCTGGCCGTTGGGCTCGCTGCCGAGGATGGGATTGTAGTGTTCCATAACGCTCCTCCTAAAAAGTCGTTTCCGTGATCCATTTCATGTGAGAACACATTGTTGTATCCATTATACCGCACTGCGCACCGGAAGGCAAGCAAATGCTGTTTCGGCCGAGAGAAAAAGAAAAGGAAATTTTGGTTGTTTTGACGAAAGAACCCCTCGGTCACCTGCGGGATGACGGCGGGGTTCACACCCCCGTCAGGTCAAAGCTGGGCGTATACTCTTCCTTTGCACTGCTCTTCTGCTGCATATAGCCAGAGCTGAGGCCAAGATCCATGGCGTAGTTGACCACCCGGCGGTATTCGTAGGTGGTGATGCGCCGCCCGATGCCGTGGTCTGCCGCCTGATAGAAGGGGGTGTACTGGCTCATCACGCTGGGCAGGAAGCACCCGGGGTCGGCCTTGTTCCAAGCCGCCATCTGATCGAGCACGGCAAAGCTGTCGTCCACATGGCCGGGCAGGGCAAGGTGGCGCAGGATCACGCCCCGCTGCAGAATGCCCTCACTGTCAAAAACAGGATGCCCGGCCTGAGCCATCATGGCTTCAATGGCGGGCCTGGCCTGTGCAAAGTAGTCCGGCGCGGCGGAAAGCTCTGCCGAAAGGGCAGGGGAAACATATTTCAGGTCGGCCAGCCAGATGTCGATGAAGCCGCGCCAGGCGTGCACGCTCTCCACGGTCTCGTAGCCGCCGGTGTTGCAGACGATGGGCAGATGCAGCCCCTGCGCCCGGGCCAGGTCGAGGGCAACGATGATCCAGGGCCGCCACTGCCCAGGCGTGACAAGGTTGATGTTGTGGGCTCCCTGCGCCTGCAGGTCCAGAAAGATCTCAGCCAGGCGCTCCACGGTGATCTCCTTGCCCAGCCCCTCGGCGCTGATGGGGTAGTTCTGGCAGAAGCAGCACTTGAGGGTGCAGCCGGAGAAGAACACCGTGCCGCTGCCCCGGGTACCGCTGATGCAGGGTTCCTCCCAGAAATGCAGGGCCGCGCGGGCCGCTTTTAGGGTGCGGCCCGCCCCGCAGAAGCCCGTCTGCCCGGCGGCCCGGTCGGCTTTGCACTGCCGGGGGCAGAGAGTGCAGGCTTCCGGCACGGCAACAGAAATGGTTTTGGGCATAATATCCAAGTCCTTTGCAAAAGATTTGACAGAATTACTCTTGTTTATTATACCATTTATGATATGGAATGTGGTATACTATGATAGAATATTATATATCATGCAAAAATACTACATATCAGACGGAGGATGTCATGCGCACCGAAAACGAGGAGATCCGGGATCATTTGAAATATCTCTCCCTGCTGGCACGGGATTACCCCTCGCAGGCAGCCGCCGCCAGTGAGATCATCAGCACCCAGGCTCTGCTCAAGCTGCCCAAGGGCACCGAACATTTTATGAGCGACCTGCACGGTGAAAACGAGGCTTTTGTCCACATCCTGAACTCGGCTTCGGGTGTCATCCGGGAAAAGGTGGACATCGTGCTGGGGGACAGTGTGCCGGAGCAGACCCGTGCAGAGCTGGCAACGCTCATCTATTACCCCAACGAGAAGCTGCCCCAGCTCAAAGCCGAGTGCACGGATGAGGAAGCGCTTGACCACTGGTATACGGAGACCCTGCTTCAGCTCATTGATATCTGCCGGTTGGTGTCCTCCAAGCATACCCGGCAGCATGTGCGCTCTTGCCTGCCGTCCAGCTGCGGGTATATTCTGGATGAGCTGCTCCATGCCCACTTTGAGGACCACGACAAGGACCTCTATTACGGGCAGATCGTGGGCAGCATCATCGAAAATGGCCGTGCCGACCGGTTCATCGTCCGGCTGTGTGAGCTCATCAAGCGGCTGGCTGTGGACAAGCTGCACATCGTGGGGGACCTGTTTGACCGCGGCCCCCGGCCTGATATCATTCTGGACCAGCTCATGCGCCACCACCATGTGGATATCCAGTGGGGCAACCATGACGTGGTCTGGATGGGTGCCGCCGCCGGAAGTCCCATCTGCGTCTGCACCGTGCTTAAAACGACACTGGCCTACCACAACCATGCCATGCTTGAGGACTGCTACGGCATCAACCTGCGGCATCTGCAGCGGATGGCCGAGCAGTTCTACGGAAATGACGACCTGACCCTCTGGATGCCCCACACCGACGCGGCGCGCGGCCCTTACACCGAGGGCATGCTCCACCGCTGTGCCGTGATGCACAAGGCCGTGACCATTCTGATGCTCAAGATGGAGTGCAAGGTCATCGACCGCAACCCGGATTTCAAGATGCAGGGTCGGGATTTCCTGCGGCACATCGATTGGGAAAAGGGAACAGTGACCCTGAACGGGCAGGCATACCCCCTGCGGGACACCAGCTTCCCCACTGTGGACCCGGCAGACCCCGCCGCCCTGAACGATGATGAGCGGCTGGTGCTCCGCAAGCTGGTGGAATCCTTCCGGCAGAGCGAGCGCTTGCAGCAGCATGTGGAATTTTTGTACGCCAAGGGCAGCGTTTACCACATCGAGAACGGCAACCTGCTCTACCACGGCGTGGTGCCCATGACCAAAAACGGCAGCTTTGCCGTGGAGCGGTTCGAGGGACACAACTACTCGGGCCGCGGCTTGATGGACTACTGTGACGAGCGGGCACGCTGCGGCTACTTTGCCCCCGAGGGAAGTGCTGCCCGGCGGAGCGGTCAGGACTTTTTGTGGTATCTGTGGTGCGGCAAGCTGTCGCCGTTGTTCGGCCGCAGCGCCATGACCACCTTTGAGCGGCTGTATATTGCCGACCCCGCAACCCACGAGGAAGTCAAGGACCCCTATTATACATGGTACAATGAAGAGGCCGCCTGCCGCCGCATCCTGGCGGAATTCGGTCTGCCCGGCACCAGCCACATCGTCAACGGCCATGTGCCGGTGCGGGAGAAGAGCGGCGAGAGCCCCATCAAGGGCGGGGGCCGTCTGGTCGTCATTGACGGCGGGTTCTGCCGCGCCTACCATGAAAAGACCGGCATTGCAGGGTACACGCTGGTGTACTCCAGCCGCACCATGTCCCTGCGGACCCATCAGCCCTTTGTCAGTGCCGAAAAGGCCGTGAACGAAAACATCGACATCGTGTCGCAGAAGAACATTCTGGAAACGGAGAACCACCGCATTCTGGTGGAAGAGACGGACGAGGGCGAGATCCTGCGGGAGCGGGTGCATGACCTGAAACAGCTGGTCAAGGCCTATCAGCTGGGCTGGATCAAGGAGACCTGCAGCGAGGATTGCGTCTGGTAAGGGGCGCTGATTGTAAAATTTTTGAAATAAGAAACAAAAATATCGAATATTTCCGCAGATTCTGGGCAAAACAGAAAATAATCCGGCAGGGGAAAAGGGGGCTTTGCTTTTTGCCCGAAGTTGTGTATAATAAGATAGTTGTATCGTGAGGGTGTGTACCCAGCGGTGCGCGGAGAGATCAAGTAAGAACCCTGAGTGGCCCTGCCGCTGGCGGGCCTGCGACAAGGAGATTATAAAATTGGAAAAGTTTGTTATTACGGGCGGCAAGCCCCTGCATGGCGAAGTCACCATTTCCGGTGCAAAAAATGCGGCTGTGGGCATTCTGCCTGCCACCATTCTGGCGGCAGATGTCTGTGTGATCGAAAATCTGCCGGACATCAGTGATGTGGCAGTCAGTCTGAAGATCCTGAGCACCCTGGGTGCCGGCATCAAGATGCTGAACCGCAATACCTACGAGATCGACACCACCCACCTGAACTGCACCAACGTCCCGGACGATCTGTCCCGCCAGATGCGTGCCAGCTACTACTTCCTGGGTGCACTGCTCTCCCGCTTTGGCAAGGCACAGGTGGCCATGCCCGGCGGCTGCAATCTGGGCCCCCGCCCCATCGACCAGCACCTCAAGGTGTTCAGCGCGCTGGGCGCAGAGGACAGCGTGGACTATGGCATGATCACCGTCCGCGCCAAGGAACTGAACGGTGCCCATATCTTCTTTGATAAGGTCAGCGTGGGCGCTACCATGAACGGTATGCTCTCCGCTGTGATGGCACAGGGCCAGACCATTCTGGAAAACTGCGCCAAGGAGCCCCATGTTGTTGATCTGGCAAACTTCCTGAATATGTGCGGCGCGGATGTGCGCGGTGCCGGCACCGATGTGATCAAGGTGCGCGGCGTGGAAAAGATGCACGGCTGCACTTACAGCATCATCCCTGACCAGATCGAGGCGGGCAGCTACATGGTTGCCGCTGCTGCCACCGGCGGCGACGTTCTGATCAAAAATGTCACCCCCAAGCATCTGGAGCCTATCACTGCAAAGCTCCGCCGTGCCGGTGTGGATGTGGAGGAATTCGATGATTCCGTCCGCGTCTCCCGCAAGGGCGATATCCTGCCGCTGAAGATCAACACCATGCCCCACCCGGGCTTCCCCACCGATATGCAGCCCCTGATGGGTGTGCTGCTCAGCGTGGCAAAGGGTACCTCCACCATCACCGAGAGCGTGTGGGATAACCGCTTCCGCTATGTGGACGAGCTGCGCAAGATGGGCGCAGTGGTGCAGGTGGACGGTCAGGTGGCTGTGTTTGAGGGTGTGGACAAGCTGAACCCCGCCCCCCTGCGTGCTTCTGACCTGCGTGCCGGTGCGGCCATGGTCGTTGCTGCCCTGATGGCAGACGGCACCAGCGAGATCGAGGAGATCGGCCACATTGAGCGCGGCTACGAGAACATCGTGGAAAAGCTGCGCGGCCTGGGCGCTGAGATCAGCAAGGTGGATCGGATGCCTGCCGCACTGGAATCAGCAATGTGATCATTCAGAACCTCTCAGTCTGTTTTGCAGAAGTTTCCCTGACAGGGAGCTTTTGTGAAGCAATGACGGAGAGGTTCGTTTCTTGAGGTTTGAAATGTCTGAATTCATCTCGTTATACTCTGGTTCCTCCGGCAACTGCAGCGTGGTGCGCACGGGGGAGAAGTACATCATCATCGATATGGGAAAGGGCGTGCGCACCACCTCGGCGGCACTCAAGGAACTGGGCCTGAACATCAGCGATTGTGCGGGCATTCTGGTCACCCACGAGCACTCTGACCACGTCAAGGGGCTGGCCACCTTCCTCAAAAAGAATCCGCTGCCGGTATACGGCGCAGACGATACGCTGGATTTCCTGGATGCAAACGGTATCGTGCCCGCCAGCTGTGCGCTGCGCACCCTGTCCGGCGGGGAAGAGGATGTGGGAGATTTCGGCGTGACGATGTTCCCCACCAGCCACGACGTGCCCTGCGTGGGCTACCGCATCCGCACCCCGGACAACAAGACCATGACCATTGCCACCGACCTGGGAGTCCTGACCCTGCCGGTGCATCAGGCCCTGAGCGGCTGTGACCTGGTGGCGCTGGAAAGCAACTACGACCTCCACATGCTCCGCAGCGGGCGGTATCCCTACTACCTGCGCTCCCGCATCGAGTCCAACCGGGGCCACCTCTCCAACGATGAGTGCTCGGCAAAGCTGCTGGAGCTGATCCAGGAGGGATGCAAGAAGTTTGCCCTCTGCCATCTCTCGCAGGAGAACAACACCCCAGCGCTTGCTTTGCAGACCATGTTCAACACCCTGGGTGCGGCAGGTGTCGTGCCGGAAAAGGACTGCATCGTGCAGGCCCAGCGCCGCAATGAGATCAGCCCCGCGCTTACATTTTAAGAAAAAATGGCTCTCTCCGTCATTGCTTTGCAAAGCATGACGGACAGGGCCATTTTTGTTGTTATGCTAGATCCGGCAGGATATCGGGCCAGAGGGCCTGCTCCTGCCGCAGGTCGGTGAAAACGCAGTCCAGATAGATCTTGTTCACAGCCGAGATGATGGTGCTGCGCAGGAGCTTGCGTGCATCATCAACGTCCGGCTCCAGCTCGGAAAAGCTTTTGGTCAGGCCGAACACATAGGGCAGGTAATTCTCCAGCTCATCGCAAAAGGTATCATACGCCTGCGCGGAGGTATAATGCGCCCGCTGCATCTTGAACAGACTGTCGATGTTTTCCATGGACAGGACATTTTTAGAAACCACGATGTAGATCAGGCAGGCCAGCTGATCCCGGGTATACTTCTTTTTGATGGGGTGGCTGATGATTCCTTTCTTAACGTAGTTGCTCACCATGGAAGCGGTGAGCTCCACCCCCTGAAATGTGCGGAAACACCCGTTGACAAACTGTACACTCTGATCCAGATAAAGCCCTACGGTGGGGAGTTCTGCATACCGGGGCAGGGCAAACCCTGCGGCGCAGGCCGCAACGCGGCGGTTTGATTCTAATTTCATGCGGACAGTATACCATGTTTTGGAAATGCGGTCAACAGGAAATTAAAAACTTTTGAAATAATTCAAGAAAACAGTTGACAGGGTTTTGAAAAGCTGATATAGTGATTCAGACAACAGGAAAAACTGCGGCATCCGCTGCCGCCGGAATGGAGATAAATGCTTATGAACACCAAGATTGTTGTGGATTCCTCCGCCAGCCTGTACACCTTGCAGGGCGTGGATTTTGAATGCGTTCCCCTGAAGATCATCACCGACGATGCCGAATATCTGGATAACGGCACGGTGGATGCCGTGGGCATGGCCCAGACCCTGCGTACCTATAAGGGCAAGACCTCGACCTCCTGCCCCAACGTCAGCGACTGGCTGGCCGCCTACGAGGGAGCCGACGAGGTGTATGCCATCACCATCACGGGCACTCTGTCCGGCAGCTACAATGCCGCCCAGCTGGCCGCCGAGGAATACCAGCAGGAGAACCCCGGCAAGCGGGTGTTCGTGCTGGACAGCCTTTCCACCGGCCCGGAGCAGCGCCTGCTGGCCGAGCATCTGCGGGATCTGCTGGCTGAGGGCAGGGAGTTTGACGAGGTCTGTGAAGAGATGCTCCGCTACCACAAGCACACCCATCTGCTCTTTTCGCTGGAGTCGCTGGCCAATCTGGCCCGCAATGGCCGCGTGAAGCCTGCCGTTGCTGCTGTGGCGCGGATGCTGGGCATCCGGGTCATCGGACAGGCAAGTGAGGCCGGAGAGCTGGATGTTCTCTGCAAGACCCGTGGCGAGCATGGTGCGCTGGAGCGCATCGTGCTGGAACTCAAGGAGCACGGCTACACCAACGGCAGGCTCCATATCTCTCACTGCGGCAATTCCGCCGCCGCCGAGCGCCTGAAGCACATGGTAAAGGCTGTGTTTGATGGAGCAAAGGTGGACATCAGCGAATGCGGCGGTCTGTGCAGCTATTATGCAGAGCTGGGCGGTCTGCTGGTTGGTTATGAGGACGCGGAAGCATAAGCGAACAACCCGCGAAAAACTTCTGCCCACGATCGAATAGGCGCTCATAGCGGGAAAGCCGTTGTGGGCGCTTTTTTGTTTGCAAAATCTTCCGCTCTGCGCTATACTAACAGCATCAAAAATCGCCGTGGGCGGCAGGGGAGGGATACCACATGTTCAGATTGCCTATCGTCAAGTTTTTCAACCGCATCTTCAACCGTGTCACGATCACAGTGGTGCTGGTGGCTCTACAGGTGCTCTGGCTGCTCTGGGCGTTCTGGTCGTTCACGGCGGGGCGGGTCTGGCTGAACGGTGCCCTGAAGGCGCTGAGCATCATGATCGTGCTGTATCTGGTGCGCAAGGATGAAAACAGCGCTTATAAGATCGGCTGGATCGTTCTGATCGGTCTTCTGCCCCTGCTGGGCGGCGCGCTTTATCTGGCTTTTGGCAACAAGGCCCCCGCCAAGTATCTGCGGGAGCGGATGCAGAAGGTGGAACAGGCCCATCAGACCGAGCTTGCCCAGCCCGAGGGCCAGACCGATGCGCTGGATATCTCCAGCCGGAACCTGAGCCGCTACGTGGCAAAGTTCGGGCCGTATCCGGCCTGGAGGGATACCGCTGCCCACTACTTTTCCTGCGGGGAGGAGATGTATCCCCAGCTGCTGGCAGATCTGGACAAGGCAGAGAAGTTCATTTTTCTGGAATTCTTTATTCTCCGTTCCGGCAAAATGTGGGACGGTGTGGAGCAGATCCTCCGCCGCAAGGCCGCCCAGGGCGTGGATGTGCGGCTGATCTACGATGATTTTGGCAGCCTGCTGGGCCTGCCCAGTGATTTTGTCATCCGCATGGAGAAGGCGCATATCCGCTGCATCCCTTTCAACCCGGTGGTGCCGCTGGTCTCGCTGGTGATGAACCACCGCGACCACCGCAAGATCGTGGTGGTTGACGGCAATGTGGCCTACACCGGCGGCGTGAATCTGGCGGATGAGTATATCAATGCCGAGCAGCGCTTTGGCTACTGGAAGGATGCGGCCATCCGGTTGGAGGGTGCCGCTGTCTGGAACTTTACCGTGATGTTCCTCAATGCGTGGAACGCCTTCCGCCCGCAGGAGATCGATTACACCGCCTTTGCGCCCACCCGCATGCCCGCAGTGCAGGATGGCGTGGTGCAGCCCTACGCGGACAGCCCGCTGGACGAGGAACCGCTGGCCGAGACGGTCTATCTGGACATCCTCTCTCAGGCCCAGAGATATGTTTATATCTATACGCCCTACCTGGCCGTGGGCGAGGAGATGCTGGATGCTCTGAAAAATGCGGCCAAGCGCGGGGTGGACGTGCGGCTCATCCTGCCCGGGATCCCGGACAAGAAGCTGGTGTTCCGACTCAGCCGTTCCTACTACCTGCCCCTGCTCAGGGCGGGTGTGCGCATTTATGAATTCACGCCCGGTTTCCTCCACGCCAAGTGCTATGTCAGCGATGACCGTGTCGCCGCGGTGGGCAGCATCAATATGGATTACCGGAGCCTGTTTCTCCATTTTGAGTGCGGAACACTGCTCTTCCATAACAGCCAGATCGCCGCACTGCGGAAGGATGTGGAGCGCACCCTGCCGCAGTGCCGGGAGATCCAGCGCTCCAACTGCCGCACCAATCTGCCGGGCACAGCACTGGACAGCGTGCTGCGGCTGCTGAGTCCGTTGATGTAAGCGGTTGCGCGCAGCACTCGGGGAGCTTTTCCACGCAAGTGAAACGGGCCATTCCATCGCCCGCCCTATTGCCTGCGGCAACAGGGTCCCACCCCAGCGGACACTTGCTTTGGAAAACTCCCGTCGGCTGCGTAATCTTACGCTCTTCTGGACATACTATGGGGCAAAGGCCCAACGGGCCGTGTGGAAAGGGAGCGTATCTATGAATCAGAACCATCGGGCTTTTTGGAGCTGTGCCATGGCGGCGGCGCTGCTGCTGACCGCCTGCGGCAAAACGAACGCCGGGTCGGGCAGCTCCGGCAGCATGAGCGGAAGCAGCGGCACATCCTCCGCACAGACCCAGACAGCGGCATGGAAAACCGGTCTGGGTGTGGTGACAGAGGCCACCGATCAGGACAGGGCAGGGAAAATTGAACTGGCAGCGGCCGCTGTCCTGCTGGATGGCGAGGGCAAACTGGAGAGTGTTCTGCTGGACGAGCTGGAAGTGTCTGTTTCGGCGGACAGCACCGGCCATGTGACCCTGCCCACCGACTGGCGCACCAAGCGGCAGAAGGGGGACGATTACCCGCTGGCCGAGGTCTCTTCCCTGAAAAAGGGCTGGGCGGAACAGGCGGATGCCTTTGCCAGTTACCTGATCGGCATGACCCCGGAACAGGTCTCCATGCTCAAAGTGGATAAGGATGGCAAAGCCACGGATGCCGACCTGCTGAGCGGTTGCACCATTGCAGTGGACCGTTACCGGGATGCCGTGACCCGGGCCTGCGCCAATGCCAGGGCACTGGGTGCCGCCAAGGGCGACAGGGCCGCGCTGGGCATCGAAGCGGTGAACGGGACTTCGGACATCACCGCCACCGATGACAAGGATGTGAATGCGCAGGTGGATGTGAGCATCGTGGCACTGACCACCGATGCGGACCGCCGTGTGACCAGCGCCATTGCGGATATGGCTGAGCCGGCCCTGACGGTGGTGTCAGACGGCGGTGTGACAGCCCCGGACCTCGTCAAGACCAAGCTGGAGCTGGGCGAGGACTATGGGATGCGCGGCGCATCGGCGCTGGGCAAGGAGTGGTATGAGCACAGCGAAGGCTTCTGTGATGCCCTCAAGGGCAAGACCCGCACCGAGATCGCCGGGCTTTCCGGCGGCGATGCCGACCTGAAGGCTCTGTGTACCATTGACATCACCGATCTGCAAAAGGCGGCGCTGGATGCCCTGAGCTGAGGAGGAAACCCTTTTCGGTCTCGCAATCGCGCACCAGCTCTCCCGGATAGGGGGCATTCCGCTGCGTTTTCAGAGAGAAACATCTCGCCGCGTTTGGCAGCTGCCGACGCGGCGTTTTTGTTTTGTCAAAATGACCGCTTTGCCGTGGTAAAGCAGTAAAGATTTGAGCAAACTGCGAAAAATCAGTTTTCCCCCTTGCCAAACGGCAGAAAACGCGCTATTCTATAACCACAGTTTAGCGATTTAGCATGGTAAAGCAATAAAACAAAGCTGCTTGCCACTGAGGGAGGAACCGTATATGAAATGTCTTGTATCTGCATTCCTGGCCGGTGCCATGGCACTGAGCCTTGCCGCCTGCGGCGGTGCCGCTTCCACATCCACTGCCGCATCTGCCTCTGCTTCTGCTTCCGGCAGTGCTGCCGTTTCCCAGACCGCAGGCAGCGACCTGGATTACATCAAGGGCAAGGGAAAGCTGGTCATCGGCTACACCGTTTACGAGCCCATGAACTACACCGATGCGGATGGCAACTTCACGGGTTTTGATACCGAGCTGGCCACTGCTGTCTGCGAAAAGCTGGGCGTGGAGCCGGAGTTTGTGGAGATCAACTGGGATACCAAGGTCGTGGAGCTGGATGCCAAGAGCATCGACTGCATCTGGAACGGTATGACTCTGACCGATGACATCATGCAGAACACCGCTACCACCAAGGCTTATGCAAAGAATGCACAGGTGGTCGTTGTGAAAGATGGCACCGATTATACCTCTACCGCTGACCTGGTGGGTAAGACCGTGGTCGCCGAGGCTGGTTCCGCCGGTGAGGCTGCCATTGAGGGAGACGAGAACCTGGCACAGGCTGATTACGTTTCCAAGAGCGTTCAGACCGACTGCCTGATGGAAGTTGCCGCAGGCACTGCCGATGCCGCTGTACTTGACCTGACCCTGGCCAACGCCATGATCGGTGAGGGCACGGATTATGCCGACCTGAAGATCGTGGACGAGCTGAACGCTGAGGAGTACGGTGTGGCGTTCCGCAAGGGCAGTGATGCTGCCGCCGCTGTGGACGAGGCCTTTGATGCACTGAAGGCCGATGGTACCATGCAGGCACTGGCCGACAAGTACGATTTGGCACTGGCTGACTGAATTTGTTGAACAACTCCTTCCGTCATCGCTATGCGATGCAACCTCCCTCGGTGAGGGAGGCTTTTTGTTGCCGATGTGTGAAAGGCTCCCAAGCAGGGGGAACTTTTACCGGAGATGATGGAAGGAAATATGGATTCTGAATAAAAAAGGTGTGTTTTTGTGTCTGTGATTCTTATGCGCCTGTCCGGCGCGTTCCTACTCAACTGTGAGCTCTTTGCCCTGACACTGCTGTTTGCACTGCCGCTGGGGCTGGTGGTCTCGTTTGGCTCCATGAGCCGCTGCAAGCCGCTGGCCGGGCTGGTCAAGACCTTTGTCTGGATCATCCGCGGCACCCCGCTGATGCTGCAGATCATTGTGATCTATCTGGGCCCCGGCCTGCTGGGCATGAACAACCCCTGGCCCTCCGGCTCCGGCGGACGGATGGTGGCGGCGGTGGTGGCTTTTGCCATCAACTATGCCTGCTATTTTTCTGAGATCTACCGCGGCGGCATTGAAGCAGTGCCCAAGGGGCAGACTGAGGCCGGGCAGGTGCTTGGCATGACCAAAACGCAAATCTTTTTCAAGGTGACCTTGCTTCAGGTCGTCAAGCGCATCCTGCCCCCCATGGGCAACGAGATCATCACGCTGGTCAAGGATACCTCGCTGGCAAACACCATTGCCAACAAGGAAATCATTATGATGGCCAAGGAGTACAGCGCAAAGGGCCTGATCTGGCCGCTGTTCTCCACCGCGCTCTTCTTCCTGGTGTTTGTGGGCGCACTGACCATCCTGTTCAACTGGGCTGAAAAAAAGCTCGATTATTTCCGCTGCTAAGGAGGCAGATAGATTATGGCGTTGCTCGAAGCTTCCGGTATCGGGAAAAATTTTGGCGAGACCCATGTGTTGAAGGACATCTCTCTGGATCTGGAGCAGGGTGAAGCGCTGGCGATCATCGGCTCGTCCGGTTCCGGCAAAACGACGCTGCTGCGCTGCCTGAACTTTCTGGAACGGCCTGATACGGGTGTGATCAAGGTGAACGGCGAGACGATGTGGGATGCCGCCGACCCTGCCACCCAGAAGGAAAGCGAGATCCGCAAAAAGCGGCTCCACTTTGGTCTGGTGTTCCAGAACTTCAACCTGTTCCCGCAGTACACGGCCTTACAGAACGTGATGCTGGCAGGGGAACTGCTGGCAAAGGAACGCCCGGAGTATCAGGCGAATAAAAAGGTCATCCACGCGGAGCTGGAACAGCAGGCAAGAGAGCTGCTGGCGCAGATGGGCCTTTCGGAGCGGGCCGGCCACTACCCGCATCAGCTCTCCGGCGGCCAGCAGCAGCGTGTAGCCATTGCCCGCGCGCTGGCGCTTCACCCGGATATCCTCTGCTTTGATGAGCCCACCAGCGCCCTTGACCCGGAGCTGACCGGTGAGGTGCTGAAGGTCCTGCGCGATCTTGCTGACCGCAAGACCACGATGATCATTGTCACCCATGAGATGCACTTTGCCCGCGATGTGGCCGACCGCATCCTGTTCATGGATGGCGGCGTGGTCGTAGAAGAAGGCCCGGCCAAACAGCTCATCGACCACCCCCGGGAGGAGCGTACCAGACAGTTCCTCGCACACTATTCAGAATGACCCGCCGCTGAGCGTTCCGGATGAGGATACCCCGCCTTCGGGCAATGCCGGAACGGGGTTCTGGAGCATTCTGTTCCAGCTGCTGAAGCATCTGGCCGGGAAGCACTGAAAAATTTGAAAAAACCTCTTGAAAATTCATCGCAACCTGATATAATACCCACATGAACAAAAACGTCCTGCCCATTGCGCGGCAGGGCGTTTTTGTCGGAAAAAATTCGTGTGATAAGGTCTGTGATGCTTTCCCAAGGAGGAACGTGCGTATGACGAAAGATATGACGCAGGGCAGCCCGCTCAAGCTGATCCTTGCCTTTGCGGTGCCGCTGATGCTGGGCAGCCTGTTCCAGCAGTTCTATAATCTGGCAGATACCATCATCGTGGGCCGCTTTGTGGGCGTGGAAGCCCTGGCGGCGGTCGGCAGTGTGGGTGGTCTGAACTATCTGGTGCTGGGCTTTGTCAATGGCATTGCCTGCGGTTTTTCCATCCCCATCTCATGGACATTCGGGGCGAAAGACTATGTGGAGATGCGCCGCTACACCGCCAATGCCGTCTGGCTGAGTGTCTTTTTTGCCGCAGTGCTTACCGTGGTCACGGTGGCCATGACCCGTTCCATTCTGGTCTGGACCAATACCCCGGACAACATCATTGATCTGGCGGACATCTACATCCGCACCATCTTTATCGGCATCCCGTTTACGCTGCTGTACAACATGACCAGCGCCCTGATGCGCGCTCTGGGCGACAGCAAGCGGCCCCTGTACTTCCTGCTGGTGGCAAGCTTTCTGAACATCGGGCTGGACCTGCTTTGCATCATCGCCTTCAAGATGGGTGTGTTCGGTGCGGCGTTCGCCACCGTGTTCAGTCAGGCAGTGGCCGGTCTGGGCAGCCTGTGGTACATCCTCAAGCATTATAATGAACTGCGCTGGAACAAAGAAGAAAGCCGCCTGAGCAGACAGCACTGTGTCAAGCTGTGCGGCATGGGCATCCCCATGGGTTTGCAGTGCAGCATCACGGCCATCGGTTCCGTTGTGCTGCAGGGTGCGGTCAATGGCCTGGGCAGCGACATCGTGGCAGCGCAGACTGCAGGCGGCAAGGCGGCACAGTTCCTGTCCGTCCCGCTGGAGAGCATTGGCACGGCCATGACCACCTACGCCAGCCAGAACATGGGTGCCAACGACCTGAACCGTGTGAACAAGGGCGTGAACACCGCCCTGGGCATCGGCTGTGTGTACAGCGTGGCCTCCTTCCTGATCCTGCGCGTGCTGGATAAGGCATTGATCGGCCTGTTCCTTGAAAGCAGCCAGACCGAGATCATGGCCAACGCCCAGAGCTTCATCTTCTGGAACAGCGTGTTCTACATCCCGCTGGCGGTCCTTATCATTTACCGCTACACCATTCAGGGTCTGGGTTATTCCAGCCTGGCCATGTTTGCCGGTGTGGCAGAGATGATCGCCCGTGCTCTGGTGGGTTTCCTGTTCGTGCCGCTGTGGGGCTATTTTGCCGCCTGCATTGCAAACCCGGTGGCATGGTTCTTTGCCTGCTTCTTCCTGATCCCGGCGTATATCGTTGTGTTCCGGAAGCTGAAACAGGAAAAAGCAAGACCGCACGCAAACTTGTAAAAATTGAGCCGCTCTTTTGCGAAACCGCAGAAGGGCGGCTCTTTTGTTGCCTAGTAGGGGAGGCCTTGGCGAAGAGGGAAAGCCTCACGAAACGCCAAAGCTGAGAGGTTGTATAGAGTAGGGCCTGCCCGATTCCTTTACAAATAACACCAAAACGATTATACTATAAATAATTATGTCACAAGGGGGTGAGGAGCATGGAGCTGGAACAGATCGAGGGAACGGTGGAGGACATTATCTACGAGAACCCGGATAACGGCTACACGGTGTTTGAAATTTCCGGCGGCGGCACGGTCACCGTGGTGTGCGGGATCGTGGGCGAGCTCCATGCGGGCGAGAGCGTGGTCTGCCGCGGTAAATATGAGAACCACGCCACCTATGGCCGCCAGTTCCACGCCCAGGAATGCGAGACCGATATGCCGAAGGATCTGGAAGCGGTATACGCCTTTCTTGCCAGCGGTTCTCTGCCTTACATTGGGGCGCGCACGGCCAATAAGATCATCGACAAATTCGGCGCGGCGGCGCTGGAAGTGATCGCCAACGATCCCGCCCAGCTCACCCTGATCCCCGGCATCTCGGCGGACAAAGCTGACCGCATCCAGCAGGAGTTCAAGCGGATGTTCGGAATGCGGGAGCTGATCGCCTATCTGGCGCAGTTCGAGATCAGCCCCCGCCGCGCCATGGAGGTGTTCCGCGTCTTTGGCCCCAGTGCCATGCAGGCCATCTCCCAGAATCCTTATCTGCTCTGTGGGGAACCCCTGCAGCTGGATTTCCGCCATGCCGACAGCATTGCACAGTATTACCACATGGAAGGGGACTGCACCCAGCGGCTGGAAGCAGCGCTTCTGCGCACCCTGCGCCATAACGCGGGCAACGGCCACACCTGCCTGCCCCGTGCGCAGCTGCTTGACACGGCATCCCACTTCATCCAGCAGCCGCCCGAGAAGTTGGCCCGCGCGCTGGACCACTGCATTGAGACCGGGCAGCTGGGCGTAAAGATGCTGGAGGCGGTGCCGTATATCTATCTGCCTGACCTGCTGGAAGCAGAACAGGCCATTGCCGACCGGCTGGCCCTGCTGGCAAAGCGGGAGAAGCAGACGGTGCGGGACCTTGATAAAAACATCCAGGTGCTGGAGCTGACCCAGGGGTTTGCCTATGCGCCCCTGCAGCGGGAAGCCATCCGCAAGGCCATGACCGAAAACTGCCTTGTGCTGACCGGCGGCCCCGGCACCGGTAAGACCACCACAGTCAATGCCATCCTGCAGCTGCTGGAGCATCAGGCAGACCGGGTGGCACTTTGTGCTCCCACGGGCCGTGCGGCCAAACGGCTGAGCGAACTGACCGGCCGCAAGGCCTCTACCATCCACCGCCTGCTGGAGGTGGACTACTCCGGCGGCGTGGTCAGCTTTATCCACAATGACAAGAACCTGCTCAAATGCGATGTGGTCATTCTGGATGAGATGAGTATGGTGGATGTGAAGCTGTTTCAGGCGCTCATTGCAGCCCTGCGGTACAGCTGCCGCATTATTATGGTGGGCGATGCCGACCAGCTGCCCAGCGTGGGGCCCGGCAACATTCTGGGGGAGGTCATCCGCTCCGGGCTGGTGCCCACCGTCTGCCTGAACGAGATCTTCCGGCAGGCCAGACGCAGCCTTATTGTGGAGAACGCCCACCATATCATCAGCAGTGAGCCGCTGCAGAAGGGCGGCAAGACAGACGATTTCTTCTTTCTGGAATCGGACGGCGATGCGGCGCAGAAACTGGTGTGCGATCTTGTCACCACCCGTCTGCCCCGGAGCTATGGGTTTGACCCTGTCCGGGATATTCAGGTGCTCTGCCCCACCAAGCTGGGACCCACCGGCACCCAGGCACTGAATGTGGAGCTGCAGAACCTGCTCAACCCGGAGCAGAAGGGCAAGCCCCAGCTCCAGAGCGCCTCCCGGGTGTTCCGGGTGGGCGACAAGGTGATGCAGGTGCGGAACAACTACGAGATCGTCTGGAACCGCATTGGCGGGGAGCAGGGCGTGGGAGCCTATAACGGTGATATCGGCATTGTGGAATCCATCAACATGCGCGACCGCTCCATGGTGGTGCGGATGGATGACCGCCGCCTGCTTTACCCGGCGGAAAACCTGAACGAGCTGGAGATCGCCTACGCCATCACGGTGCACAAGAGCCAGGGCAGCGAGTTCCCGGCGGTGGTGCTGCCGGTGGCACAGGTGCCGCCAAGGCTCTGCTACCGCAACCTCTTCTACACCGGCGTGACCCGCGCCCGCAAATTGTGCATCGTGGCCGGGCGGCGGGATGTGGTGAACCGGATGATGTCCAATGTCCGGCAGAACCTGCGGTACAGCGGCCTGTGCGAATTGCTGAAAGAGAATCTGCCGCCGGAACAGATGGCGGCAGAATAACCTCTCAGGCGCCTTGCGCCAGCTCCCCTAATAGGGGAGCCAGGCTGCTGACTTGCCTCTCCTACTAGGAGAGGTTTGGTCTATACTTTTTTACTGGCTTATGCTACAATATAAATTGATTTGATTTCCCGCCCGAACGGGCATTTACGATAGAAAAACAGGGGAGCAGAGAAAGGAACGTTTCATTATGGCACAGAATGACATCGGCATCGATCTGGGCACAACGACCATTATCATTGCACAGGCAGGGCAGGGGGTCGTGCTCAACCAGCCCAGCGTGGTGGCAATGGATACCCGCAAGAACTCCGTGCTGGAGGTGGGCGACAAGGCCCTGGCCATGGTAGGCCGCACCCCCAACTATATTTCCGCCATTTTCCCGCTGAAGGACGGTGTCATCAGCGACCACACCATGACCCGGGAGCTGATCTGCCGGTTTGTGAATCAGGTGTACAGCTCCCACATGGTCAAGCCCCGGGTGGCTGTCTGCGTGCCCGCTGCCATCACCGGCATTGAGAGTGATGCCGTGGTGGAGGCCGTGATGGCCGCCGGTGCCCGTCAGGTCTACCTGATCGATGAGCCCATTGCCGCTGCACTGGGTTCCGGCATCGACATCACCCAGCCCGATGGCCGGATGATCATTGATATCGGCGGCGGCACCACCGATATCGCTGTCCTGTCTCTGGGCGGCAAGGTCAAGGCCACCAGTGTCCGTGTGGCGGGCAACCACTATGATGACGAGATCCTGAAGCATGTCCGCAACAAGTTCAGCATTGCCATCGGCCAGCGTACCGCAGAGCAGCTGAAAAAGAATGTCGCCTGCTGCCCCCAGAAGGCTGATTTTGACGAGACGATGGAGGTGAAGGGCCGCAGCCTGCTGACCGGCCTGCCCATCAAGGTGAATGTTTCCACCAGCGACCTCTACGAGCCTGTGATGATGCTGAGTGAGCAAATCGGCACTGCTGCCCATCAGGTGCTGGAAAAGACCCCGCCCGAACTGGCAGGCGATATCTTCCGCAATGGTGTGGTGCTGACCGGCGGCGGCGCACAGCTGCACGGCCTGCCCGAATACCTGAGCCAGGAACTCAAGGTGGATGTGACCGTCTCGCCCGATCCTGTGAACTGCGTGGCATTGGGCACTGCCATGAGCCTGGGCCTGAACGATAAGCTGGAGACCGGCTTCCTGGATGCGACCCCCCGCATGGGCCGCCGTTAACCGGGGCCCTGACCCGGCTCGTTAAGAAATTGGAAAAGTTGCAACAAAATTTTGTTCATACTTGTTGAATCGGGTCGGGAAATATTGTATAATATTGTCAAATCGCTTTTTGCGCGCCGGGGTCTGCTCCGGAGTGCGGAGTAAATTATTATTAGGAGGAAGACCATGAATCTGGGTTCTGATGTGGTTATCACCATTACCGGTATCGTGCTGGTGTTTGCCATCCTCGTCCTGCTGATGCTCATCATCATGCTGGAAGGCAAGATCTTCGACGGTATGGCCGCCAAGAAGAAGGCAGCCAAGGAGCCTGCAGCTCCCAAGGCTGCCGCAAAGCCTGCCGCCCCCGTGCAGCAGGCTGCTCCCGCCCCTGTGGTGGAGGAAGGCATTCCCGGCGATGTGGTTGCCGCAATTATGGCTGCCATCCATGCCATGGGCAATGGCAAGTACACCCTGAAGGCCGTGCGCCGTGCTGCAAATGGCTGGAGCAAGGCTGGTGTCAACGACACCACCGCACCTTTTTAACACAGGAGGAAAAACATGACACAGTTTATCGATACTCTGGTCGGTATTTTCCAGAGTTCCGGCTTTGCACGGTTCGGTGAGCCGGGCGGCTACCTCTACGCGATCATGATCTGCGTGGGCTGCTTCCTGCTGTACCTGGCCATCGTGAAGGAATTTGAGCCCCTGATCCTGCTGCCCATGGCATTCGGCATGATCCTTGCCAACCTGCCCGGCAGCGGCATCATCCACATGCAGTACTTCGTTGGTGATGGTCTTGAGCACCCGATGTGGATCGAGATCCTGAACAACGGCGGTCTGGCCGATATGCTTTACATGGGTGTCAAGCTGGGCATTTACCCCCCGCTGATCTTCCTGGGCATCGGTACCATGACCGACTTTGCCCCCCTGATCTCCAACCCCAAGAGCCTGCTGCTGGGCGCTGCCGCTCAGTTCGGTATCTTTGGCACTTACATGGGCGCTCGTCTGCTGGCTGCTACCGGCATTGTGGATTTCACCCAGAAGCAGTCCGCTGCAATCTCCATCATCGGCGGTGCAGACGGCCCTACCGCCATCTTTGTTACCTCCCGTCTGGCACCTGAGCTGCTGGGCAGCATCGCTGTTGCGGCGTACAGCTACATGGCTCTGGTGCCCGTGATCCAGCCGCCCATTATGAAGGCGCTCACCACCAAGAAAGAGCGCACAGTCGTGATGAAGCAGCTGCGCACCGTGTCCAAGACCGAGAGGATCATCTTCCCCATCATGGTCACCATCATTGTTTCTCTGATCGTTCCCGATGCTGCCGTTCTGGTCGGTATGCTGATGCTGGGCAACCTGATGAAGGAGTCCGGCGTTGTGGATCGTATCCAGAAGACTGCCGGCAATGAACTGATGAACATCATCACCATTTTCCTGGCTCTGTCTGTTGGCTGCACCACCTCTGCAAACACCTTCCTGAACAGCCGCACCCTGTTCATCATTGTGCTGGGTCTGATCGCCTTCTCCTTTGGTACCGCTGCAGGCGTTCTGTGCGGCAAGGTGATGTACGCCCTGACCGGCGGTCAGGTCAACCCCCTGATCGGCTCTGCTGGTGTTTCCGCTGTTCCCATGGCCGCCCGTGTTTCTCAGAAGGTCGGCCAGAGCGAGAACCCCTCCAACTTCCTGCTGATGCACGCCATGGGCCCCAACGTCGCTGGCGTTATCGGCTCCGCTGTTGCTGCCGGTATCCTGATCAACATCTTCGGCTAAGCTTTATCTGAACACTGCCGCCCCTCCTGTGCTGTACAGGAAGGGCGGTTTTTTATGTACAACCCTCTTGAATTGTGATATACTTATAAAGTAAGTGATTTTATAGAAGAACAGGTGAAACAATGGCAGCAAGTCTCCAACAGGAATTCTGCGCTCTGCGCGATACCTATATTGAAAAGCAGTTTGGCCGCCTGAACGATATGCAGCGGCAGGCGGTATTTACCACCGACGGCCCGCTGCTCATTCTGGCCGGTGCAGGCAGCGGCAAGACCACTGTTCTGGTCAACCGCATCGCAAACCTGATCCGGTTTGGCTCGGCCCACGGTTCCAGCTGGACCCCCCGTGAGGTGACCGAAGAGGACGTCAAGGCCCTGAAAACGGCAATTATGACCGGCACCGACGCGCCCGCCTGGCTGGACGGGATGCTGCGGCAGAACGCTGTCCGCAGCTGGAACGTGATGGCCATCACCTTTACCAACAAGGCGGCAGGGGAGCTGAAAGAGCGCCTGCGCAATATGCTGGGCGGCGAAGAGGGGGACGAGGTGTTTGCCTCCACCTTCCACTCGGCCTGTGTGCGCATCCTGCGCCGCTGGGCAGAATCCATCGGCTACCCCCGCAGCTTTACCATCTATGATACCGATGACTCCCAGCGGGTGATGAAGGCGGTCTATAAGGAACTGAGCATCGACGATAAGTTCTTCCCGATCAAGAGCGCCATCAACCAGATGAGCCGCTGGAAAGACCAGCTGGTCAGCCCGGAGGAGGCGCTGCGCACCCCGGCCCGGGACACCAAGGGAGCCATTGCCGCCAAAGTCTACGCCGCCTACGAAAAAAAGCTCAGGGAGGCAGGAGCCTTCGACTTCGACGACCTGATCTATCAGACCGTTCAGCTGCTGGCGGAGCACGAGGATGTGCGGGAGTTCTACCAGAACAAGTACCGCTACCTGCTGGTGGACGAGTATCAGGATACCAGCGTGGCCCAGTTCCGGCTGGTCAGCCTGCTCACCGGCCCGGAAAAGAATATCTGCGTTGTCGGTGACGATGACCAGAGCATCTACCGTTTCCGCGGTGCCACCATTGAGAACATTCTGAACTTTGAGCGCATCTTCCCCGGTACCAAGACCATCCGTCTGGAGCAGAATTACCGCTCCACCTCCAACATCCTGAATGCTGCCAACTGCGTCATCCAGCACAACACCGAGCGCAAGGGCAAGACCCTGTGGACCCGGAACGACGAGGGCGACAAGGTGCAGGTCTACACTGCCGAGAATGAGCAGGACGAAGCCATGCACATTGCAGATGTCATCGGTGAGCACCTGAAAGAGGGCGGGCATCTGGCGGACCATGCGGTGCTCTACCGTATGAATGCCCAGTCGGCCCCCATCGAAAGCTACTTTACCCGCGCGGGCATTCCCCATAAGATCGTGGGCGGCCAGCGCTTCAATGACCGCAAAGAGGTCAAGGACATCCACTCCTATATGTCCATCGTGGCGAACGCCCGGGATGATGTGCGCCTGCGCCGCATCATCAACGAGCCTGCCCGGAAGATCGGCAATACCACTGTTGACGTGATTGCTGACCTTGCCGCCCAGCAGGGAATCAGTATGCTGGAAGTCATCTCCCACGCGGATGCATACGCCAAACTCAGCCGTGCCATTATGCCGCTGCTGAAATTCTGGCAGATCTACGAAAAACTGCAGGAATCGCTGGAAACCAGGACACTGGACGAATTTGCCCGGGATGTCATTGAGGTGACCGGCTACAAGGCCATGCTGGAAGCCGATGCGGCCAAGGGCCACGAGGATGCGGCAGACCGCCTGCAGAACCTGGGCCAGCTGGTCAACAACGTCAAAAACTACTGCGACCAGCACGGCGAGGATGCTTCACTGGAAGGCTACCTGGAGGATATCGCCCTCATCAGCGACATTGACAGCTACAACGAGAGCGCTGACCAGGTGGTCCTGATGACCATCCACTCTGCAAAGGGTCTGGAATTCCCCTATGTGTTCCTCATTGGCATGGAGGAGGGGGTGTTCCCCAGCGAGATGAGCAAATACTCCGAGGCAGATCTGGAGGAAGAGCGCCGTCTGGCCTATGTCGGCATCACCCGCGCCAAGAAGGAGCTGTATATCTCCAACAGTGTCTCCCGGATGCTCTACGGCCGCACCCAGCGCAACGAACCCAGCCGCTTCCTGCGCGAGATCGAGCCGGAGTATATAGAAGAGACCCGCAGCCCGGCGTTGGAACGCCGTTCTTCCATGGGCTGGGGTTCCAGTTACAGTGATACCGTTCCCGGCGGGGCCTCGGGCTACTCCGGCGCGTCCGGCTGGGGCCGCAATTCCAGCAGCTTCGGCGGCCGCACCGGCGGCAGCTACCTCAACCGGGAATACAATGCCTCTGAGCGCGGCGGCTTCGGTTCCGGTTATGCAGGCCGTGGCAGCAGTGCTTCCGGGTTTGGCAGCGGAAGCAGCGCCCCGCGCACGTCCGGCTCCTCCGGTTTTGGTGTGGGCTATGGCCGCCCCGCGGCCCCCAAGGCAGCGTCCAAACTCGTGAGCTTTCCGGGGAGCCCGGCAGCTTCCCGCCCGGCATCCACCGGCCCAAAGCATTACGAGGTGGGCGACATTGTGGAGCACAAGGTCTTTGGCCGGGGCAGGGTGCTGGCGGTCAAGGCCGCTGCCGGAGACCAGATCGTGGAGATCAACTTTGAAAAGGTCGGCGTGAAGAAAACCATGGCAAATTTTGCGCCGCTGACGAAAATTACGGAGGAATGAGAAAACTATGATGACCGTTCGATTGATCGCACATACCCCGGAACCGGAAAAGGTGGTGGCGGCAGCGGCCAAGCTCTGCTACTCCGATGCCCATATCACCGACCTGCTGGACGGCCTGACCGAGGAGAAAACGGCCAAATTCCTGACCATGCTCAGCGACCTGGGCCATGCCAGCCCCATTGAACATGCCAGCTTCACCTTTGGCATTGAGGGTGTGAGCCGCACCCTGCTGGCCCAGATCACCCGGCACCGCATCGCATCCTTCAGTGTCCAGAGCCAGCGGTATGTCCGGCTGGACGACTTCCACTATGTCATCCCGCCGGAGATCGAGGCCATCCCTGAGGCAAAGGCAGCCTTTCTTGAGAGCATGGATGAGGATGCGAAGCGTTACCTGGACCTTGCAAAAAAGCTGGAGGACGGCCACACTGCCCGCCTGATGGCGGAGGGGATGCCGGAAAAGCAGGCCCGCGCCAAGGCCTCCAAACAGGCCAACGAGGATGCCCGCTTCGTGCTGCCCAACGCCTGCGAGACGAAGATGGTTGTGACCATGAACGCCCGCAGCCTGCAGAATTTCTTCCATCTGCGCTGCTGCTCCCGCGCTCAGTGGGAGATCCGTCAGCTGGCTGAGGAGATGTTCCGGCTGGTCTACCCGGTGGCACCCCATATCTTTGCCAAGGCCGGCCCGGCCTGTGTCAGCGGCCCCTGCCCCGAGGGCAAGATGTGCTGCGGCAGAACTGCCGAAGTCCGCGCAAAGTATGAGGCCATCAAGCAGGAGGCTGGTGTATGAGCAAAGGCAAGCTGATCGTTCTGGAAGGGCTGGACGGCAGCGGCAAGGGCACGCAGGCCAAGCTGCTGGCAAAGCACCTGACGGTGACGGATCATCTGGTAAGAGAGATCACCTTCCCGGATTATGACAGTGATTCCAGTGCGCTGGTCAAGATGTATCTGGCCGGGCAGTTTGGTGACAAGCCTGACGATGTCAACGCCTACGCGGCATCCAGTTTTTATGCTGTGGACCGCTATGCGGGGTATAAGTCGGACTGGGGCGAGTTCTACGAGGAAGGCGGCATCCTGATCGCTGACCGCTACACCACCTCCAATGCTGTGCATCAGTGCTCGAAGCTCCCGCCGGAGCAGTGGGACACATTCCTGCAGTGGCTTTTTGACTATGAATACCACCTGCTGGGCCTGCCTGCGCCGGATAAGGTGATCTATCTGCAGGTTGACCCGGCAGTGAGCCAGCGGCTGATGACGGCCCGCTACCATGGCGACGAGACCAGGAAGGATGTCCATGAAAAGGACACCGAATACCTGGCCCGCAGCCGCCGGGCGGCAGAATACTGCGCCGCTCACCTCGGCTGGGATACCGTCCACTGTACGGCAGGGGAGAAGATGCGGAGCATTGAGGATATTCAGGGAGAGGTCAGAACCCTTGCTCTCGCTGTTATTTGAAACAAAAGGAGGCATCCTATATCATGTACCGTTTGATGCAGCCGTCCGATTGGGCGGAGGTGCTGGCCCTGTGGCAGGCCCAGCGCGGCGACACGGAGGAGTTTGTCCGTGGCGCTGTGGAGCGCTTTGCCGGGGTGCAGAATGTCTACGTCGCGGAGGAAAACGACCACATTGAGGCTGTGGCACTGGCTGTGCCGGTGACCCTGCAGGGCCGCCCGGGCAGCTATCTGTTCGGTCTGTGCGGGCAGGGCAGCCTGCTCCTTGCGGGCCTGGTGGATACCCTGTGCGCCCAGCAGAAACTGCGGGGCGCAGGCTTTGTGGTGGCAGTGCCCGCCAGCCTGGAACAATCAACGCTGCTGCAGGATAAAGGCTTCCAGAAAGCCTTTGCCCTGCGCTGCCTGCCCCGGGAGGTGGAGCGCAACCTGTGGAGCCAGGCGGAATTCGATTCCGTGACGGCGAAAAAACTCTGCGAGCTGCGGGCAAAATACTGGCCCGACACCGTTCAGCTGCCGCCGGAGCAGATGGGGGAAGTTCTGCGGGACCTGTATTCCCGTGGCGCGACCATCGTATCCAGTGAGCAGGGCTACGGCATTTATTTCCGCAGGGAGGATACCCTTTACTTTGTGGAGATGATGGCGGAAAATGACCGTGCTGCCGAGGTGCTGATGGAAGCCGCCCGGGAGAAAGAGGTCATTGTGGAAAAGGCTGTCATCACGGTGGGAGCTGCCCAGAATCTGTTCCTGGGCGAGGGAACCCGGCAGGAGTATGGCCTCATCCGCTTTGAAGGAGAACCTTTTGATGTTTCGGAGAGCTACATGCGCCTGATGATGGATTGAAAGGAACGTGGATATGGCAGAGAAACACCAGAAAAAGAAAAAGGGCAGTGCGCTGAAGATCCTGTTGGTCGTGCTGTTGCTGCTGGTACTGACAGTCGGTGCAGCAGGTGTGTTTGCGTATAACGAGATCAACGGCAATGGAGGAAAGCCCGGTGCAGAGGTGACCGTCAGCATCCCCCAGGGCAGCGGCGTTGCTGCCATCGCAAAGGAGCTGAAGGAGGCTGGAGTGATCCGTTCGGCCTATCTGTTCCGCTGGTATGTGGGGCACAAGGGTGCCGCCGGAAAACTGCAGTACGGTGATTTTACGCTGCAAACCGGCGGATATTCCTACGATGGCCTGATCACAGAGTTGTCTGCGTATGCCAAGGCGGATTCGGTGCGTCTGACCTTCCCGGAGGGAACCACCGCCATTGCAATTGCCCGGAAAATGGAGGAAGCCGGTCTGTGTACTGCCGAGGAGTTTTTGGAAGAAGCCAACACCGGAGATTTCAGTGAGTACACCTTCTGGCAGTATGTCCCGGACGATGCCGATGCCCCCAATCGCTTTATGAAGTGTGAGGGCTACCTCTTTCCGGACACCTATGAGTTTTTGATGGACGATACCGTGCATCATTACGTTGCAACGTTCTATGCACACTTCGATAAGCAGTTTACGGACGAGATGTACAGGGAACTGGAAAAGCAGGAGCTGACCCTGCCCGAGGTCATCACACTGGCCTCTTTTGTGCAGGAGGAAGCGGGCAACGATCAGGATTCCAATGTGGCGCAGGTGTTCCGCAACCGGCTGGCCGAGGGATCGCCTTACCCCAAGCTCCAGAGCAACACCTCCAGCTATGTCCAGAGCGATGAGGACAACAACTACATCTGGAACTGGGTGGCTTCGTATTATGGCGGCTGGGAGGATATCCCCGAGAACATCCGGAATGCCTACGATACCTACACCTGCATCGGCCTGCCCGCCGGGCCCATCTCGAACCCGGGCCTTGCCGCGATCCAGGCTGCTCTGGCACCTCAGTGCGATGAGGAAGTCAGGGACTGCTATTTCTTTGTTACGGACCTTTCCGGCCACTACTATTACGCCAAGACCTATGCTGAACATCAGGCCAACTGCCGGAAAGTGGCTGAAGTCAATCAGAGTTTGAAGAAGTAAGTCCCTCTCAGTCCGCTATGCTGAAAGCTCTCCCAAGGGGCGAGCCCACTGCGGCTCCGGAGTCAGGTTTGCAGAAACCGATCCGGTGAGGCGGCATCGCATCAGCGATGACGGAGGGAATGTTAAAAAGAGAGGACGATTTTATGTTACAGATCCCGGAACTGCTGGCCCCGGCAGGCGACTTGGAGCGCCTGCGTTATGCCATCAACTATGGAGCCGATGCTGTTTATTGCGGCCTGCCGGAGTTCGGTATGCGGTCGGCTCCTGCCAATTTTACGCCGGAGCAGCTGGCCGAGGGTGTGATCTATGCCCATGCCCGCGGCCGCAAGGTCTATCTGACCATGAACACGCTGCCTACCAATGAGGAAGCTGACCGCCTGCCCGAAGCCATCAAGGCCGCGGCTGCCGCCGGTGTGGATGCCTTTATCGTGGCCGATCTTGGCGTGCTGGAAGCCTGTAAGCAGTTCGCCCCGGAGATCGATGTCCACATGTCCACCCAGACCGGCATCACCAACTGGGCCGCTGCGCGTGCCGCTTACAACATGGGTGCAAAGCGTGTGGTGCTTGCCCGTGAGATGAGCCTGCAGGATATCGCCACCCTGCGCGATAAGACCCCGCCGGAGCTGGAGATCGAGGCGTTTGTCCACGGAGCCATGTGCATGAGCATTTCGGGCCGGTGCCTGCTCTCCAATTATATGGCAGGCCGGGATGCAAACCGGGGCCAGTGTGCCCAGCCCTGCCGCTGGAAGTATTACCTGAGCGAGGAGACCCGCCCGGGCCAGCTGTATGAGATCGGCGAAAATGAGAACGGCAGCTATATTCTCAATGCAAACGATCTGTGCACCGCTCCCTTTATCGACCTCATCTGCAAGGCAGGTGTGGACAGCCTGAAGATCGAGGGCCGCGCCAAGACGTTCTACTATGTCGCCAGCGTCACCGCCGCCTACCGCAAGGCTCTGGATCAGTATCTGGCCGACCCGCTCAACGATAACTTTGAGCTGAGCGATGACGTTCTGGCCGAGCTGACCCGTACCAGCCACCGGCACTACTCCCCGGGCTTCTACTTTGGCCGCGAGCAGGCCCGCCAGGCAACCGACAGCGCTACTTATATCCGTGAGTGGGAGTTTGTGGGCACGGTGGAAAGCTGGGAGAATGGTGTTGCCTCCTGCCAGCAGCGCGGTAAATGGAGCCTTGGGGACACGCTGGAGGTGCTCTGCCCGGATGGGCGCAGCATCCCGCTGCACCCGGAGTGGATCAAAAACGAGGCAGGGGAGAGCGTGGAATCCACCCCCCACGCCATGGAAAAGTACATCATCCCCACCCCGGAGCTGCCCCCCATGAGCCTGCTCCGCCGGAAGGTAGAAGCTCTTGACAAATGATTCCAGAAGCAGTAGAATAATAAAGTCAAAATGAACGATGTCCTCTGGCTCTAGTGGTCAGAGGACAGTTGAGGGCTCGTAGCTCAGTTGGGATGAGCGTTCGGTTCGCATCCGAAAGGTCGAGGGTTCGACTCCCTTCGAGTCCATACAGCAGAAAACCGCTCTGTCGCAGCAATACGGCAGGGCGGTTTTCTTGTTCGCAGTTCTATGAGACGGTGAAGATTATTCTGGCAGATCTGGAGCCGGTTCAAAGGTGAAAAATTACTGCTCTTCAAACCTTGAAAGTACTAGAAATCAAGGATTTATGCGGGTTAATGCCGTGATACATTCGCAATGGCTTGAGGGTTGCGTTTGTTACATCGTTTTGGTATAACAACTCACAACCTCAACGGTTGATTGCGATTCCAAGGGAAATTCTCGAATCTCTTTTCCATTGTAGGGAACAGGAAAGGCGAATACAATGTTCCGAATCCAGTTGCCATCCGGCTGTTTTTTCGGGAAAATATCAATGCGCTCGATGAAGGCACGCATGAATTCCTTTTGCTCCACCTCAGTGGCGGCATTGTAGACTTCATCGAAGGCCAGAAGCAGGTGATAGATGTTGTCCGCTGTGATCTTCTCCTGATGAATGTCATCAATCTGACCTTGGATTTCAGCGAGCTGGGATTCCATGTCCCCAATCAGTTCATATTGCTCATCGTAACGCCGCTGTAAATCCAAAGACTTACGGTCATAATAGGGATCATTAAAGTCCAGTGTGTCCATCTGGTGCTCCAGACGGGACTTTGTATTGAGTCGCTGGCGGAGCTGCGCCTTGATTGTATCAGCCTGATGCTCCAACTCGCTGGTATCGACTGCAGAACTGATTTTTTCTTTGATGGCATCTACGAAGCGTGGGTTGTGAACCATAGCGGATACGATGGATGCGACCATCTGATTGATTTCGTTCTGTTCAATGTTCAACCGGAAAGAACATTCGTGTCCAGTCTGCCCTTTGATGCTTTTGCAGAAGTAGTAGTAACGAGTTTTGTTATCCTTGCTGTGAGCCTTAGAGACATTTCCGTACAGGTTCCGTCCACAGCAGGGGCATTTCAGAATGCCGGAAAGAATATGTGCGTGGTCTGGGTCACGGACCTTTTCACGCCGCCCTGTGGTACGCTGACGCTTGGTCTGTGCAAGATTCCAGTCGTCCTCAGAAACGATGGCTTCATGTTGACCGATATAGACGGGAAACTCAGATTGCTTCACAACGTGCATTTCATTTCGAGTGCCGAGTTTCTTTTCAACCTTGCGGCGACCAAATGCAATCTTACCGCAGTAAATGGGATTGTCCAGAATACCTCTAACAAATACAGCAGAAAACTTTGGGATAGTTCCATTCTGACGGAGCTTTTTCACATAGCCATGGGTGTTCAGATACCGGGCAATGCCTGCTACACCATCGTTGGTATGGATAAAGCGGTCAAAAATAACACGGACAACTTCCACTTCATCGTCTGCAATCGAAAGCTCGCCATTTTCCAGCCTATAGCCATAGGGTGCAAAGCCGCCGTTCCATTTGCCCTCACGGGCTTTCTGTTCACGGCCGGCCATCGTTTGAGCACGGATATTCTCACGTTCGATTTCAGCAACAGCAGAAAGAACAGAAATCATTAACTTGCCGGAATCTTTGGAACTGTCAATGCCATCCTCTACGCAAATCAAGTTGACACCAAAATCCTGCATGAGCTGCAAGGAGTTCAAAACATCGGCGGCATTGCGTCCAAAACGGGAGAGCTTGAATACCAGAACATAAGAAACGCCGTCTTTACAGTCTTGCACATCTCGCAGCATCTGTTGAAATTCGTGCCGTCCTTGAATGTTTTTACCGGAAAATCCTTCGTCAGAATATTCTCCGGCAATGACCATATCCTCGTAGTCGGCATATTTGCGCAGCTTTTCACGCTGGGCATCCAGACTGTAACCGTCCACCTGCATGGCCGTGGATACGCGCGTATAAATGTAACACTTGGTGCGTGCTTTTTTCATAAGGCCCCCTCACTTTCGGCGGTTGGTTGTTGTGCGAGACTTTCATGCTGGATGTAATACTCCAGCAACCGGAGTACATACTCCGGCGCATGGCGGTGGCCGAGTTCCCATTCTGTTACAGTGCGGTAGGGGATTTGGAAGAAGGTGCAAAACTCCCGGCGGTTCATCCCGGTCGATTCGCGCAGTTCGAGGATTTTGTCTTTGCAGTCCATAAAGTTGTCCTCATATATGTAAAACACGCTACGCAATTATTTTAACATAAAAATAAAAATTACGCAACGTGTAAATCTGCTTATGCAGCTTTACTGTTGGTCGCGCAAAGCAGAGACTCCTTTTGCTCCAGTACAGTTGAGCCATATTTTTGAATCAGCTTTGCCATAACATCGATACAGCGTACAAAGGATGCGTTGTCAGTTTCGGTGTCATAGTATTTTTTCAATAGGCAACTCCATTTCCTTGTAGCAGAACTTTGACTGTCCTGCGAATTTTAGAAACATCCCTTGATTCATCCGATTAAAAGTTTCAGTCGCTCCAGCTTTTCCAGCGCTGTTTCTTTGCGGAAACTCACGCCGATGCAGGAGATGGGAACGCACATCTCTAGCAGGCGGTCATAGATACGGGCATGGGCGGTATCCTGCGGATGCCGGATTTCGTCCAGCGTCAGATTCGTGGTAACGATTAAAGGCTTCCGGCTGCGGTAACGGCTGTCTACAATGCTGTAAATTTGTTCCAGAGCATACTCCGTACCACGCTCCATGCCAAAATCATCAATGATGAGAAGAGGATAGCGGCATAGCCTGCCCACCACCTCATTCCGCCCGGAGAAGCTGTTGTTCAGTTCGTTCAGGATGCGGGCAAAGTTCGTCATGCGCACAGGCACTTCCTGAACCATCAGAGCATTCGCAATACACCCGGCAAGGAAACTTTTTCCTGTGCCGACACCGCCCCAGAGGAGCAGCCCGATGTTCTCTGAGCGCATGGTCCGCCACTGCTCCACATAGCGGTGTGCATGGTGCATCTGTGGGCTGCGCCCATTGTCGTTTGCAAATGTCCAGTCCAGCATAGCTGAATCAGAAAAGCCGTCTGCTTTCAGCCGCCGCACAAGGTCGAGATGCTTCCGTTCATTAATCGCTGCTTCCTGCTGTTCCCGCTCGGCTTTATGGCAGGCACATTCTACCGGATGAATGTTCTTTCCCATCAAGACAAGACCATTGGCAAAGAAGGTTTCTTTTGGAGTGCGGCACTTGCCGCAGTAGAGCAGGCCATCTGCATCATAATAATCGGTGGCATTTTGGGGAATGCTGGAAACAGACTGTTCTAAAATCTTCTCAAGCGTCTTTATAGGCTTTCTCCTTCCGCAAAGGTGTAGTCCGGGATACCCGGTGCTGTCTTTTTCTCCGCATTCTGCCGCTTCGCCCAGATACGCAGCGTTGCGGCATGGTCGGCATACTTCTTTCCAGTAGATTGGATATAAGCGGATAACTGCTCGATCAGGCCATCCAACCCTGCAAAGTCAGCCTTGAGCCGTTTGTACTCCTTTTCCGTCAGAAAAATATTCTGGTATTCTCCCAATGAAAGACGAGAGCTGTTTGTTCTTATCAGGTGGTTATCATTCAGGTTGTTCTTATTACGTTGGTTAGATGTGCATTTTTGCATGATCATGCTGGTCATTTCTGCACAGTCGGACTGCGCACTGGTGCATACTGTGACTGCGCAATTCTGCGCAGTATGGGGAATCCTGAGCAGAATGTGGCTGGGCTTGGAAAAGCCACTGCGTACTCGCTCGGCAAGTTCCGCTTTTTCCAGTTCAGCAAAAGAGCGTGTCACACTGGAGATGCAGCAGTCTAAATCTTTCGCCAGATGGGAAAGCGGATAGATCACATAAATGCGTCCATGCTCGTCCACCCAGTTGTTTTTCTGCGAGAGAGTGGCACGGTCGAGCAGGAGCGTGTAGAGCAATTTTGCAGTGTTGCTTAAATCGGTATTCAGAAGGAACCGGGCGTAGGGCAGATACTGCGGCAATGGCATATTGGGTTTCAAATAGTCTGAAATAATCTTCACCTCCAATTTTTACGTCCTATCATGGTGCTTTAGGGGTTCGAGAATTACAAGCGCAAGATTCGCCCGTGTCGCCTCAAAACTCACTTTCGTGATTTTGGCCGACGGCGACCTTGCTGGAGATTTCGCTCCCCAGTCCCTCGATGAAATCTGAAAATCTGCAATTTTCAGATTTGGCTCCCCATAAAAATGGTGAGCAGCCGAGATGCAGGGCATCATCGGGAATGTGTGGGACTGCATCCCACACTCTGCACCGAACAACCATTCAACAGAGATTGGCGAATCTCTGCTGTTTGCTTGTCCGGCTTTTTGCTGTCGGTCTCTCCGCAAGCTGTTCCTGCCCGATTCAATCCGGCGTTCTGGCTTTCCTTGGTGCGCTCCTGTCATGGCGGCACTTCCCCGGAAAGTCATAGTGGCTTGCAGCTGACTATTCGGTTGTCAAGGAACACGGGTTTTCAATCATAGAATTGGAGAAAGCCCGTTTCGCAAGGTACTTTCAAAATTTTTACAGATTTTTTGCTTTCTCACAAATAGGAATCCGCAAGGGCGGTTTCATATACAATTTTTTGAAATTTTCAAAAATTCACATAGACCCACGAGGCAGAGCATCGTGGCTGGGAGATGAATTTCATCGAGCCAATCAGCAGAAACAGACGGTTCTGCATGAGGGTATGGGGAGCAGAATCCCCATCAAGATGCCCGGCACGAAAAGCCCAAATGGAATTTCGAGTTACTCCGGGCGAATCTTGCCCTGATAAATGTGCAGGCAGTGATCTTCGGAGAATCCAGCGTTAGCATTGAGATTGCTGGTTTCCACCGCTGTTAAAGCGGTCTTTTACGTTCTGAAGATACCGGCTGGCACGGTCAATGAAAATCCGCAGCTTCTCATTGTTCTTCGGTTCGGTAAGAATATCCGGGTATTCACGAAAGCACATTTCCCACCGCCGGACAAAATCCTCCTGCGCTCCCTGAATCTCGCACATCATGGCTTCGCCATCTGCCAAGCGGCGAGGTGAATAGATGCTCTTGACGGCATCCTTGAGATTCTGCTTTTCTTCCTTGTTGAGTCCTTTCTTATGCCCCTGAATGTCTTGCTTGAAGGTCGTTATAAACTCATTGCCCTTTGAAGGCGAAGAATACGAATCCGTGATACTGGAATCCCGTTTGGCTTTAGGCTTACGAAGCTCTGCTACAACTTCGGGACGCTTTTCCTTTGGAACCTTTGCAATCGAGGAAATATCACGGTCGGTTGCCCGGATCTTTCCGCTCAGGATTTCTTCCTGCGCTCCGGGTACTGCTTCCTCCGCTGCTTCCACACCTCTTGCAAATTGCTCTGCACGGTAAACATAACTTTCGGATGTTCCATGTTCCGCAGCGACCTTCGATCGTGAACCGTGCTTTGTGCGGTCTGGTTCATTTTGAACCAGACCACTTTCAGATGCCAAAGTATACTGATTGCCATGAAACGATTTGATTTGCTTTTCCGCTTCTGCCTGCTTTCCGATCAGGAACTTTTTCTGTTCTGGGGTCAGGTTTCGCCGCCCAAGCTGATTTTTACAGATCCAGGCGAGTGCTTCATAACGGCTGGAAAATTCTTTTTCGATGACTTCAAATGGAATAAATGGATATTTCCGAAGAATTTGATAGCGTGTATGTCCATCCACAATATAGCCGTTCCACGTGATGATCGGATTCAGTACACGTTCTTCTTTTAGGATGTTCATTTCCAGTTGGTGGGTTTCCTCAAACGACGGAGGGTTGATTTGATTCTGGAACTCCGGATCGATTTTAAGCTGGCTCAGTTTTGTCATAGGCAAACCATCCTTTCTGAAATGAAATAGAATATCATTGTTCTTACGCCGTTCTCTCTGCATGGTGTTCCTGCCCCTTTCCAGTGGCGTTTTCCGGCTCTCACTTGCGAGGTCTTCGCCGGGTATCCCATGCAGACGGTCATTCGGTTTTCAAGGTTCAATTGGTGTCTTGCTGGTAGCTTATCACACTTTCAAAAGAATTTTTAGGATCTATTAGTTCCGCTTTTTACCTTCAAAACCGGAAGTAATAGGTCCGGTTTGATGTGATATTGGATGAATCAACGCTGATTTTTCCGAAACGAATTTTTCTCCAAGAAATTTGCTTATTCAGCGTCCGTTAAGGTGCGGAACTAGCGTATTCTTGTGCTGAATACCTGCTTGCTGCAGATGCAAACGCAAAAACCTCCTGAGCAAAAAAATAACCGCCAGCTTCAAGGTGAACTTGAAAGCTGACGGTCCTGATTAGAAAATAATTTTCAAATTTGGAAAGCACCTTGAGAGGCTTCATAACACCCGCAAGCAATGCAGACGTATATACATCTGCTTATTTTGCGCTGCAAAATACTTGTTGGGAACACCCAAACCCGTGAACTGCATCCGATGGATGCAGACTTAGCGTCTCCAAATGAGAAAGTTTATGGCTCTAACACATTGTCAGCCATTGGTATACAACTTTTTCCAGCCAAAAAAGAAAATAGCGATGAATTGAGATGAACATTGCAGAAAAATGTGATACAATAGAAAATGAAAATCCAAACAACAGGAGGAACCCCCTCGTGGCAAATAATGTGAACGTCAAAAAACTGGAAGCTGACCTGTGGGAGTCGGCAGATCTGCTGCGTGCAGGCTCTAAACTCACCTCGAACCAATACTGTATGCCGGTGTTGGGACTGATTTTTCTGCGGTATGCGTACAGCCGCTTCAAACTGGTGGAGCGGGAGATCCTGAAAGATCGTCCCGTGCGCGGCGGTCGGGTGCTGCCGGTGGAGCAAAGCGACTTTGCCGAAAAGAGTGCACTGTTTCTGCCCAAGGAGGCGCAGTACAATTACTTAGTCAATTTGCCTGCCAACATCCCGGAGCAGGGGCTGACCGGCATCGAGGGCAATCCTCTGAACAGTCTGGGCGAAGTGGTGAACAACGCCATGGAACTGGTGGAGCAGCAGAGCGAGCAGCTGCAGGGCGTTCTGCCGAAGGACTACACCATCTTCTCGGATGAACTGCTGGGGGAACTGCTGCGCATCTTCAACAATGATGCGTTGGACGATGTGGGCGGCGATGTGATCGGCCGTATCTACGAGTACTTTTTGAATAAGTTTGCCAAGAACGTGGCACAGGATGACGGCGTGTTCTTTACGCCGAAATCGCTGGTGAAAATGATCGTCAATGTGCTGGAGCCTGCCCACGGCGTTCTGTTGGACCCGGCTTGCGGCAGCGGCGGTATGTTTGTGCAGACCGGCGACTTTGTAAACCATGCGGGCATGATCGCCAACAACACCATGACTTTCTACGGACAGGAAAAGGTGGAGTACAACGCCAAACTCTGCCTGATGAACATGGCCGTGCATGGCCTGACCGGCGTGATCAAGTCCGGCGATGAAGCCAATACCTTCTATCACGATGCCCACAACCTGAACGGCTGCTGCGACTATGTGATGGCAAATCCGCCGTTTAATGTGGATAAGGTCAAGTCGGAGTCGGCGCAGAGTGCCGGGCGGTTGCCCTTTGGCCTACCCGGCGTGAACAAGGCCAAGGAGATCGGCAACGCAAACTATCTGTGGGTGTCCTATTTCTACTCCTACCTGAACGAGCATGGCCGTGCGGGTTTTGTGATGGCGTCCTCGGCTACCGACAGTCAGGGCAAAGACAAGGACATCCGTGAAAAGCTCATCCAGACCGGCCATGTGGACGTGATGATGAGCGTGGGCAACAATTTCTTCTACACCAAAAGCCTGCCCTGTTCGCTGTGGTTTCTGGATAAGGGCAAACCGGAACATCTGCTGGACACCGTATTGTTCATCGACGCCCGCAACTATTATACCGTGGTGGACCGCACTCAGAACGAGTGGAGCGACTGGCAGCTGAAGAACCTCAACGCCATTGTCTGGCTCTATCGCGGCGAGGTGGACAAGTACAAGGTGCTTCTGGCGGAGTATCACGCAGAACTGGCGGACGACCGCCCCTTTGCAGAGATTCAGGCCGCACTGGAACAAAACGTGCAGGCCAAGCGGGAAGAAGCCAAAGCCGCTGTGGAGGCAGCACCCCGTAAAGAGCGCAAGGCCACGCAGGAAAAGTTCGACAAGGCACTGGAAGCCCTCAGCGAGAAGCTGACCGTTGCCAAGGAGGCCGTCTGGCTCATCGAAAAGTTTGGCGAGGGCGTTTATCAGGATATCCCCGGTCTGTGCAAGGTGGCCAGCCGAGACACCATCCTCAACGAGAAAGGCGCATCCCTGACGCCCGGTGCCTATGTGGGCGTTGCACCCGTGGAGGATGACGGTGTGGATTTTACCCAGCGGATGAAGGAGATCCACAAGGAGCTGCTGGAATTGCAGGCAGAGTCCAACCGCCTGATGGAAACCATCTCGAAGAACCTGGAGGAGATGGGGGTATGATGTGGGAAAAAGTGAAACTGGGAGATATTGCGTCTTTCAGCAATGGCATCAATTTTAATAAAACAGCGTATGAAAAAGGCGTAAAGCTAATTGGTGTTTCAAATTTTGGAGACAGATTTTATCCTGACTATTTACAGCTTCAGGAAGTGAAAAAAGATATAGTGCGACCAGAAGATTGTCTGCGGAATGGGGATATTGTATTTGTTCGTTCAAATGGAAACAAAGAACTTGTTGGAAGGTGTATGCTCGTTAAAAATCCAACTGAGCGAGTCACATATTCGGGATTTTGTATTCGCGCGAGATTGAATGACACAGACAGATATGATCCAGTTTATTTTACCTACTATTTTAAAAGTAAAGCCTTTAGAAGAGCGGTTTCAGGAACAGCAGTAGGCGCAAATATTCAGAATTTGAGTCAGGCAAGATTATCAAATCATGATTGTAATGTACCTGATATAGAAACACAGCACCGCATTGCGGATATTCTCTCCGCTTATGATGACCTAATTGAAAACAACCAGAAACAAATCAAGTTGCTGGAAGAAGCGGCTCAGCGGTTTTATAAAGAGTGGTTTGTGGATTTGCGCTTTCCGGGGCATGAAAACACGAAAATTGTGGATGGTGTGCCGGAGGGGTGGCGAGTGGCTAGTATTGCAGATATATGCGATACAGTTGGTGGAGGTACACCTTCTACCAAAATTCAAAGCTATTATGAAAAGGGTGATATTTTGTGGGTGACCCCCACAGATATTACGCGAAATTTCTCGCTGGCGTTATTGGACACGGAAAAGAAGATAACACCAGAAGGGTTAAAAAATAGTTCTGCAAAGATGTTGCCGGCAGAAACTATCTTAATGACAAGTAGAGCGAGTGTTGGGTTCTTTGGAATGTGCAAATATGAAGTGTGTACAAACCAAGGATTTATTTCGTGCATTCCCAAAAGGGAAAACTTGCAAATGTATCTGCTGTTTAATTTGAAAAGCCGAGTAGAGGAGATTCGACAAAAGGCAGGCGGTTCAACATATCTGGAAATTAGTAAAACGGTGTTTCGTGAATTGAAAATCATATTACCTAAAGATGAGGTGCTTGCAGAATATCAGAAAAATGTCCATGATATTTTTGATGAAATATATTGTAGGACGGAAATGATAAAAAGCCTTGTAGATATGAGAAATCGATTACTGCCCAAATTGATGAGCGGGGAAGTGGAGGTGTAAGTATATGGTAAGACGAAATTTTTTGCAGGTATTACAGGAAAAGAATGTTGATCTGAAACGTGAATATCAACGGCTATATGAATTATTCTATATTCAAAAAGCTCCAGATATGCAGGGGATTTGTTACACACTGAAAGATTTTTGTGAAGGCAACTTTTTGAATGTCCCTTTTAGAAGGACTTGTTTATCATTAGAGGATTTTGATGATACATATAACTATCACTTTGAGAAAATCCCACATGATTTTGATTTGAATTATTTGCTATCTTTTTGCGAGTATACATTTAATTTGTCAATTTGGATAACCCCTGGAAATCCGTTGTGTGTGTTTGGAAATGCTCAACAAAGCCAATTCTATCTGCAACAGGTACAAAATGTGATGGAAATGATTGGATATACGAGAGCAATTCAAGAGGGAATATCAATCTTTGTTCCTAAAGACAGAGGAGCGATTTCTGTATCAGAAATTGTAGCACCTGAAATTTCCTATAAGGTACTTGAATATAATCACTATACGATGAATGGTGATATTGCGCGAAAAAGAGAAACTCTTCGTATATTGGCTGACCAGTTAGAACCAAGGCGTATAGAACTAGCGTCGATAAATAAAGAACTGGCAAATAATGTGTTCTTTATGTTTAACAATATGAATATCCGTCATAACAACAGCACAGAAGGCGATAAACACTATAGAGAAGTAGTTGCAAAAATGACACAGGATGAACTTGAAAATTGGTACGATGAAATATATCAGCTGTGCTTGCTGGCATTTTTGGAATTGGACAATGTGGAAAGAACAAAGAAAGTGGCCCAACTGAAGGCGAGCTTTGGAAAATAAAAGGTATCTTGGAGAAAAAAACAAGGGCGTGATTTTATGGGAGAAAATACAGAAGAATTAGTGGTCTCGCTTGAAAATTCGCTCTCAAGCGATATTTGCGATACTGTGGGAGATTTAGTAGAAGTCGGACTTGATGCAGTAATGGATGATGGAATACTAAAGGATATTCCGATTCTTTCAACTGTAGTTGGACTCTATAGGATTGGTCACACGATTCGAGAGAGGCATGAAATCAAACAACTTGCATTGTTTGTGGCAGAACTGAATAGAGGCTGCACAGACGAAAGCAAAAGAAAGCAACTGCTTGAAAAACTGAATAGTGATACACGGAAGAGTAAACAGGAAATTGAATATATTCTGGTTGTGCTGGATAACTATCTCGAATATGAAAAATCACAAATGCTGGCAAAATTGTATATTGCTTACCTAGAAGGGACAATTACATGGGCAGAGTTCGCCGAGTACGCATCAATGGTAAAGCAACTTATTCCAGGTGATTTGAAATTGCTGGAAGAACGTCATATGGTGCGGAAACAATCGCAATGTGCAGAACTGCTTCGATTATTGTCGTTAGGTTTAATGTATCAACAGGACAGTCCGTTGTTTCCTGATGGCGATTATACTGTTATAAAGAATGAATTGGCATCATTTACAATAACAGAATTTGGAGATAAATTTATAGAAATTGTAGCAGATAAAGTATGGGGGTGATCCTATGAGCCGCGAATACTCCGAAAATGTCCTTGTTCAGAACAGTGCGGGCAACCTGCTGCAAAATGTTCTGGGCTGGGAGGTGGTGCTGGCTTACAACTCCGAAAAGCTGGGGCCGGACGGGACGTTGGGCCGCACCAGCTATGGGGAAGTGTTGCTGACCCGGTATTTTCGGCAGGCGCTTTTGCGGCTGAACCCGTGGCTCACCCCGAACCAGCTGGACGAGGTGCAGAAGAAATTTACGGCGCACGTTTCCACTGCATCCCTGATGCAGATCAATGAGGAAAAGTATTTTCTGCTGCGGGATGGCATCCCGGTGACGGTCAAGCGGCCGGATGGCCGCACCGAAATCCGAAGCGCGGCGGTGATTGACTTCAAAAACCCGGAAAACAACCACTTCCTCGCCGTAAAAGAAATGAAGATCCACTCGCAGCTGTACCGCCGCCGGACAGACATTGTGGGCTTTGTCAATGGCATTCCGCTGCTGTTCATCGAGCTGAAAAAGCCCACCGTGGATGTGCAGAACGCCTACATAGACAACTATCGGGATTACCTCGATACCATTCCGCAGCTGTTCTATTACAATGCCTTTCTTATGCTGTCCAATGGATTGGAAGCCAAGGTGGGCACGCTTGGCAGCAAGTACGAGTTTTTCCACGAGTGGAAGCGTCTGAAGGAAAGCGATGCAGGCAGCGTGGAACTGGAAACCATGCTGTGGGGCATCTGCGAGAAAAAGACCTTCCTCGATCTGCTGGAAAACTTCATCCTTTACGACCATTCCGGTGGGCGCACCACCAAGATTCTGGCCCGCAACCACCAGTATCTCGGCGTCAACGAGGCCGTCAGTGCTTACGAGAACCGCAAGCTGAAAGACGGCAGGCTGGGTGTGTTCTGGCACACGCAGGGGTCAGGCAAAAGCTACTCCATGGTCTTTCTGGCGCAGAAGATCCGGCGCAAGTTTGCAGGCTCGCCCACCATTGTGGTGCTGACCGACCGTGACGAGCTGAACCGGCAGATCAGCGATACCTTTGAAAACTGCGGTCTGCTGGGCAAGACAAAGGCTTCACAGTTCATTGCATCCAGCGGGGCAGACCTTGTAAAAAAGCTGCAGGGCAACCCCAGCTTTGTGTTTACCCTGATCCAGAAGTTCAACCTGCCCAAGGAGCCGCCCATCTACCCGGATCACGACATTCTGATTTTGTCGGATGAAGCCCACCGTAGCCAGTACGGCATTTTTGCAGACAACATGATGCACCTGCTGCCCACGGCGTCCCGCATCGGCTTTACCGGTACGCCGCTTTTGGCAGATGACCATATCACCGAGCGCACCTTTGGCGGGTATCTGTCGGTGTATGACTTCAAGCGGGCGGTGGAGGACGGCGCAACGGTGCCGCTGTATTATGAAAACCGTGCGGATAAGATCGCCCAGTTGGACAAGCCGGAAATCACCGGGCGGATCCTGGATGCCATTGAAGCAGCCGACCTTGATCCTTCGCAGGAGGAAAAGCTGGAACGAGAATTTGCCAAGGAGATCCATATTCTCACCGCAGATGAACGGCTGCGCTCCATAGCAAAGGATTTTGTGGAGCATTACTCTGACCTTTGGACCAGCGGCAAGGCGATGTTTGTCTGCCTGAATAAGGTCACCTGTGTGCGGATGTATAACTATGTGCAGGAATGCTGGCGGGCAAAGATCAGGAAACTGGAAGCCCGGCAGGGTACAGCGACCCAGCAGGAAGCACAGGAACTTGCCCGCAAACTGGCATGGATGAAAGAAACCGAAATGGCAGTGGTGATCAGTCAGGAGCAGAACGAGGTGCAGACCTTCAAAAAGTGGGGGCTGGATATTCTGCCGCACCGTGCCAAAATGGAAAAACGGGAGTTGGATAAAGAATTCAAGGACAGCAAGAACCCGTTCCGGGTGGTGTTCGTCTGTGCCATGTGGCTGACGGGCTTTGATGTAAAGTGTCTGTCCTGCCTGTATCTGGACAAGCCGTTGAAAGCCCATACCCTGATGCAGACCATCGCTCGTGCAAACCGTGTTTCGGAGGGCAAGAGCAACGGCCTGATCGTGGACTATATTGGTATCGTAAAGGCGCTGCGCAAGGCTCTGGCGGACTATACGGTCAGCAAGAACAGCCCGGCGGGCATTGACCCAACGGTGGACAAAACGGAGCTGATTCAGCGTATCCGTACGGTCATCGGAGAAACGGACGGTTTTCTGGCAGAACATGGGTTCCGGCTGCAGGAATTGGTGGACGCACAGGACTTTGAAAAGATGAACCTTGTACAGGATGCAGTCAACGCGATGTGCGAGACGTTGGAAACCAAGAAAACCTTCCAGACCTATGCGTCTGAACTGGCGCGGCTGTTCCGCTACGCAGACCGTGACGATGTGGACGATGCCGTGCGCGCCCGGAAAAACGCAATTCTCGCCATCTACGAGGGCTTGCAGCAGAAGCGGAAACACGCAGATAACACGGACCTGATGGTGCAGATCAACGGCATCGTCAACGAGTACATCCATGTGGAAAAGCCGGATCAGGAGGCTGTACCTTCCCGGCAGTTTGACATCAGCAAAATTGATTTTGACCTGCTGAGCCGGGAGTTTGCCCACACCCGGCGGAAGAATCTCTTGCTGCGCGATCTGGATGAACTGGTGAATCAGCAATTGGCGAAAATGCTGTTTGCAAACCCGCACCGCATGGATTATTATGACCGCTATCAGGAGATCATAGATGCCTATAATGCAGAGCAGAACCGGGCAACCATTGAGAAAACCTTCATGGATCTGATGGAGCTTGCAAGTTCACTGGACACGGAGCAGCAGCGCTATGTGCGTGAGGGCTTTTCCAGCGATGAGGAACTTTCAGTGTACGATTTGCTGTTTTCGGAGAACCTCACGAAGCAGGAAATTGAAACGATCAAGAAGGTGTCTGTGGACTTGTTGACAAAAATCAAACAGCAGATTGCCAAACTCGACCATTGGACGGACAAGCAGGAAACTAAGGCGATTGTGGATAACCTGATTCGCAATACCCTTTGGCAAGAACTTCCCAATAGCTATGATGTAAGCGATATCCAGACCTACCAGAAGAAAATCTACGAGTATGTATATATGCGCTACCCGGAAGTAGCATAACGCAAAAATCACCCCAGAGAGAACGCACAAGAGGCTATTCTCTCTGGGGTGATTGCGTATCAAATCATCTTAAAATGCTTCAATGCCTCCACAATCGCATCCTCTTTTTCCTTCGGACACTTAGGCTGCTTTGCATTCTCGTTTTTCGCTTTATGGTAATTCTCTCGCTCAATAATGCCGTGTTTCTGCTTTACCTGTGCGATATAGAGATTAGAAACCTTCAACTGGTGGTGTTCCCATACATACTCCCGAATCTCGTTGTAAGTCGCCTTGCTTTCCGCAGCAGTCACATCCAGTTCATCCATGCTGACGTCCACTTCGATGTGCCGCTCGACATTGAGTTTGGTCAAAAGGAGAACCGCTTCGCAATGGCTTGAGGGTTGCGTTTGTTATATCGTTTTGGTATAACAACTCACAACCTCGCAATGTGTCGTCGCTAGAATCGGAACACATGGATTCAGCCTCGTTAGAAGCATGGGAACACAAAACAGCAGGGGAGTGGT